>Ga0316190_10000146_pt1 | contig 44381 bp, 35 predicted proteins | sample Eddworburrow2_MG_FD_204929 | JGI IMG/M metagenome (GOLD analysis project Ga0316190, IMG submission 204929) | Coastal sediment microbial communities from Maine, United States - Eddy worm burrow 2 | ecosystem: Environmental > Aquatic > Marine > Coastal > Sediment | place: USA: Maine | collected...
GGATCCCGCTCTTCCACGACGGTTATTTTGATGCCCAGTACTGCCTGTGGTCCCCGGGTCCAATCATTCGGATACAGGAAGACGCCACAGCCGTCTATTCCCCCGATTTGTATCGCCGGCTGGTCCAGCCGGTTGACCGCATGTTGGCCGCCGCTTTCAGTTGCAGTTTTATGCACCTGCACTCGACCTCCATGTTTCTATTGGATGCGTTTCTGGAAATCGAAGAACTTTCCTGCTTTCAAATCAACAACGATGCCATCGGGCCACCCGTTGCAGACATGGTGCCTTATTTTCAAAAAGTCCAGAAGGCCGGGCGCTCGCTGTTGATCAGGGGATCCTTTACCCCCGAAGAAATGAGACTGTTAATGGATGCTTTAGCGCCACGGGGACTCTTTCTCAACATAATGGTGAAGCGTATGGAAGAAGTCGACGCCCTCAAACCCATCCTCGGAATGTAGCGAGCCGGGTGCAACCTTAACCATTGACTAACTTCCAGCCGCTATGGCTTTGATCCGGGCAATTTCAGGAAGCACGCGTTGCCATCTTACCTCTTTCAATGATTTTAATATCAGCTCACCGTTGGACAAGATCGCAAACAAATGGTCGCCCACCTGGACAAAGCGTTCTACCATATGCCTTGGCCAGGGAACTTTCATTCCTTGCGAAGCAGGTTTCCAGATCCGGCCGCCGTCAAAGGATTCCTCGATGCGACCATTTCGCGATACGCCATCTGCCGGACCCGCAATGATGTGTTGTGCATCGTTGGGATCAACCCACATTGCGCGGATATAACAATCGTAAAGGTTGTTCCAGGTTCTGCCGCCATCGATCGAACGGTAAAGTCCACCTCCGGTAGCAGCTGTGACGATGTCGGATGAAGTCGGGTGAACCGCGATCGAATGCACATCGGCATGAATCATTGTTCCGACGTCGCGATTCAAATCCGGCTTGCCGTCGCTGCCTTCCACCAGGTGCCATGTTTCACCGCTGTCATCGGAAACCAGAACACCGCCCACTTCAACAGCTGCATACACACGGTCCCATCTGGGATCGGATTCAGCGATTGCAAACCCGCGTACGCAACCTGCATTGGGTGAGTACGGCAAAAACCAACCAAATCGGTCACGCAACACACTCACCTCCGGATGTGGATTCCATGTTGCGCCACCGTCACGGGAAATAAAAATGCCCGCCGGTTCGGTGCCAACCAGAATTGCTGCCGATGGTGTTGCCGAAGATGCCATCCAACGAACATACCGGATTGCAAGATTCCGGTTGCTTTCAGTCCAGGTTTGGCCATTGTCCGTCGAGCGCCAAATTCCGTCGCGGGTGCCTGCCAGGATGACACCCCCGGTCACTGCAATGCTTGTCAGCGAATGATCCTTTAAGGTGTGTTTTACAATATTCCATTGGCCGTCGGTTTGGGTAGCAATGAACAAGCCGATGGCGGTCGCAATATACAGGTAAATGCCCATGGTTAGATCTCCTTTAACTATAACCAATTTATATAAATCTGCACGGTCTTCTCTAAAAGTAAAGTCAAACTGACGGATCGTCAATGGGGGGATGTTAATATGGGCATGAGGAAATGCGCTTTTTGAAAGGTGATACCGAACTTAGTTCGTTTCGCTCACAACTGGAATGATGGCATAATACCAACGTCGTTAGAAGATGCATGATTTCACGATATAATAGAAATTTCGGGATATCTATTCAATGTCTGATTTCTTATCTTCTTGCTGCGGTTTACCCGGCAAACGCCGCCACCCATCAAGCCGCTGCTTGATGACTTTTTCATAGCCCCGCCCGCTAGGCTCGTAAAAGCGCTGCCCTTTAAGTTTCTCCGGTAAGTATTCCTGGTCAACAAAGGCATCCTGGTAGTTGTGGGCGTATTTGTAATCTTTCCCGTAGCCGATATCCTTCATCAAGCGCGTGGGGGCATTGCGGATGTGAAAAGGCACCGGTAGCGATCCGGATTTTTTGACCGCCTGTTGCACCTCCCCGTAGGCGGCATATATGCGGTTGCTTTTGGGAGCCGTAGCCAGATATACAGCTGCCTGGGCAAGTGCCAGTTCACCTTCCGGGTGTCCCAAAAACTTAAAAGCTTCCATGGCACTCATGGTGATGGTTAGCGCTTGCGGATCCGCATTGCCGATATCTTCAGATGCAAAGCGCACCATACGGCGGGCAATGTAAATTGGATCTTCACCGGCCGCCAGCATCCGTTCAAGCCAGTAAAGCGCGGCATCCGGATCACTGCCCCGCAAACTTTTATGCAAGGCGGAAATGATATTGTAATGTTCTTCTCCGGATTTGTCATACACCAGCGCTTTTTTCTGAATCGCATGCTCCAATTCCTCGAGGCCGATGTGCACAGACTTGGTCCGGTCGACAGCATTATTTCTCGCCTCTGCCAGAGCTCCGGCCACTTCAAGATTGTTTAAGGCCACCCGCGCGTCTCCGTCGGCAATACCGACCAGATAATCAAAGGCATCGGCTTTCAGTACAAGATTCAATTTGCCAAGCCCCCTGTCGGGGTCTTTCAGGGCATTGTTGGTGATCGTGCCGATATCTTCAGCGGTGAGCATATTCAGCGTAATGACCCGGCAGCGCGATAGTAACGGGGATATCACCTCAAAAGAGGGATTTTCAGTGGTGGCACCGATCAGGGTAATCAATCCGCTTTCCACGTGATGCAAAAAAGCATCCTGCTGGGATTTGTTAAAACGGTGGATTTCATCTACAAATAATATCGTTTGCTTGCGGTAAAGCTTTTGCTGATCGCGGGCTATGTCAATTACTCCTCGAATTTCTTTTACACCGGAGAGCACAGCAGAGAAATGAACAAAATGAGCCCGGGTTTCCCCGGCGATGATCCTTGCCAGCGTGGTCTTACCGCAGCCCGGCGGACCCCAGAGGATCATGGAAAAAATCCGATCATGCTTGATGGCGCTGTGAATCAATGTCCCCTCCCCCACCGCATGCAGCTGCCCGACAAACTCCTCCAGTTTTTGCGGCCGCAGGCGCTCCGCCAGCGGCCGTGAGGCGTCCGCTGCCTTTTGGGCATGATAGTCGAAGATGTCCATTGTGTTAGTCATTCGCTTAATTGAATTGACAATCAATAGATAGGTTTAGGATTTTGGATTTTTGTCATTGTGATTTTTTTGATATTTGGAATTTGGGGTTTGGGATTTGGTCACATCCTTACTCAAATATAAATGCCCTTATAGCAAAACCGCGGCTTTGTACTCCTTTTATTTAGACCCCTTCCCTTTCCTCTTGCGCCCTGCTCGCTGTCTGAAAATAATCCGGATCGGCGTCTTATCCAGACCGGTTTCTTCCCTGAATTGGTTGATCAGGTACCTTTTGTAAGAAAAATGAACCGCCTGAGGGTAGTTGACAAAGCATACGATGGTGGGTGGTTTGATGGATGTCTGGACGCCATAGTAGAACTTGATGCGTTTGCCGCGGTGAAGAGATGGTTCGTTTCTTTCAATCGCCCGTTCTAAGCATCTGTTCAACTCACCGGTTGAAATCCGGCGGGCATACTGATCATATACCTCGTCAGCCTGTTTGAAAATTTTCCGGACCCGTAGGCCGGTCAATGCCGAAATCGTCATCGCCGGCGCAAAATTGAGAAATTTGGCTTGTTGGCGTAACCGCTCGTAGTACATTTTAGCTGTTTTGCTGTCTTTTGCCACCAAATCCCATTTATTCAACAGCAATATGCAACCGCATCCCCGTTCAAAGGCATAGCCGGCAACGCTGATATCCTGGTCGGTGACGCCCTCGGCCACATCCATCACAATGAGGGCCACGTCACAGCGATCCAGGCTTCTTAAAGCCTTGATGATGGAATACTTTTCTAGTTTCCGGTGCACCTTTCCCTTACGTCGAATTCCGGCTGTGTCGATGAGACGGTAAGATCTTCCATTCATTTCCCAGGCCGAATCAATGGCATCCCGGGTGGTGCCGGGAATGTCGCTGACTAACAGGCGCTTTTCTCCCAATATCCGGTTAATCAACGAGGATTTGCCAACATTGGGCCGGCCCACCACCGCCAGCCTGATGACGTTTCGCGTATGGCCCTCAAAGAATTCCGTCACAAAGCCGGTCTGCGCATCGACTACATCATCCAACAGGTCGGAGACGCCGTAACGATGCTCAGCGGATAGCGGATATAGGGTCTTCAGTCCCAATTGATAGAAATCGGCCAAAGAAACTTCCTGCTCCGGCCCGTCAATTTTGTTGACGGCATAAAAGATCGGTTTATCTACGGTGCGAAGGTTATCGACAATTTCCCGATCGAATGGTGAAATCCCCTCTTTACCATCCAACAATAAAATAATGATATCCGCATCGGCAATGGCCTGATGCACCTGGAAACGGATTTCATCCGCAAAATCATCTCCCGTGGTAAATCCGCCGGTGTCCACCAGTGTAAATTCAACATCATTCCAGCGCGCATCGGCGTAATGACGGTCCCGCGTAACTCCTGGAAAATTATCCACCAAGGCATCTTTGGTGCGGGTGATCCGATTAAAAAGGGTCGATTTACCCACATTAGGGCGACCGACTATAGCGACAATGGGTTTCATAATAAGATGCCTGAAAGTGTATGCGATTCCGTGAAGCCGAAGTCTCTTTTCAATCAAACTAATCTTTTCAGCGGCCAATAGCGGGGCTGAACAATGAACTTTTGAACCCTGAACCTTTGAACCTTAAAACCTCTGCCGTTTATTTATTCCAAATCCACCTTAAATTGCAAGATATTCCTCAACCTATGCATATTTGGCGAAATCAGATAACAGCCCAATTTTTTGAAAGTCGTTCAGTCGGATGACATTGCGTTCGCTGGTGTAACCAAGCGTGGTCAGCTCATAGACCCGGTAGATTTGGGACGGTAGAGCGCATCCACCAAATTGCGGATGTACTGCTCATCCGAAATACTATCAGTGGCTTCCTGGGGAAATGTGATGATGGATTTGAAATAATTAACGATACTCTGAAAAAGCTGAATCCGGTCTTGGGGCCCGAACTCATCCCGCCGCACCAGGGCCTGGAGTGCGATTTGGGCTTCGGCCGGTGAAACTTGGTGGCGTAGGCGCGCCTCCAGGTGAGGGTATTTACGAAAGGAATTGTATTTTCCTTCAAGAAGTTGATCCAGGTCGGGTTCATCAACCGGAGGACTCCACACCACGATGGTGTTGGCCACAAAATCACCGAGTCTTTGGGCACGCCGATTTATAAGGCAGGCCAGTCCACCCACCAGGTAAAAGACCGGCAAGCTGTCCACAAATCGTAACAGATTTCGAATGACAATTTGACTGAAACGTAGCTGCAGCCCGCGCACGTCCGTGACTCTTAACCGCAATAGTCTTTTACCCAGGGTTTGTCCGCGCCAGTGCCATTCGGTAACGATTCCATAACCGATGGAAACAATAAAATACCCCAGAACAGTTGCTGCCATTGCAATGTCCCGGCTGATGAGTCCAAGAACGCCCAAAAGAACGTTCAGCAGCTTGTTGATTGCCATTATTGCCAGCAAGTCCACTGACCAGGCCAAAAACCGCGTAACCGGGCCGGCCAGCTTCCGCGAGAATTCAATTCCCTCCGGTGTGCTGATAGTTAAAGCGTTTATTTTATCCATCATCATCTGTGTTCATCTCTGGGTGTCTGCGGTGAAGTTTGCCTCCTCCTCTTCTTCCCGATTTGGCTAAAAACAATATCAGCAGGATAAATTCCAGGACGCCGAATCCGATCTTTACCTCATAGGGAATGACCGGCTCATGATACTGGGAGAAAAAAGCCTCGACAATGCCGGCCCAGATTAACATCACGGCGACCCCCATAATGAGGGTCACCAGATCACCGCTTATGTTTCTTAATCTTTCTTTCAAGGAAATGGATCTTCCCCAGCCGATAAGAGCGCCGGCCAAAACTAGCCCGGCCTGCCCTGCGAGGACAATGGCTGGAATTTCAATGACCCCATGGGGGAGCAACCAACCCAGCAAAAACGCCGTCTCTCCGGCCAGTACGTAATCCAGCGCCACCGCTCCAAGTATGACCCCGTTGTAAAACAACATGACCAGCGTGCCGATTCCCCAGGTCATTCCCAAGGAAAAGGTAAAAATAGAGACCTTTGTATTATGGGTCATTAAATAGGAAGAAAAAGAGGTTTTACCGCCCGCAAGCCGATCCTCGTTGGCAGCCTCCTCTTTCACAACCCGTTCGGACGGATCACCGTGCAGATGGGAAAACGGCAGCAGAACCTCCTTGACGTCCGGGTCAACCACGATCACAAACCCACCGAAGGCACCGCCAACCAGCATAGCCGCCAGACAGATCCAAAAGGCGCGAATGTGTTTACGAAAGGTTTGCGGAAAAATTGTAAAGAACCAATGCAAGGGCGCCAGTCGATGGGGTTTTTCAGGACTGCCATGAATTTCCCCGAAGGCCCTTGCCACCAACGATTCAAGGTAGACACGCGTGTTCGGTTCGGCCGAGAAAGTTTGGATTTTTGCCAGATCCCCCGATGTTTGCTGGTAAAGATAGTGAAACCGCTCCAGTTGGGATAGGCTCAGCCTGAGTTCCGGTCTTTTTTCCAGCTTTTCCAGCACGGTTTCAAGTTCATTCCAAAACGGTCTTTCTTCGGTAATGAATTTTTGTAGGTTTATGATCATAGCACCTGCCGTCTTTTTACCGTCAAATACTGGGACACGATGTCCGTGCAAAGATTCTCATTTTCCAGCAGACAAAATCCGACCCCACGGCGGCGAAGGTGTTTTTCAGTTTCTCGCAGATGTCGCCATTGGAGATGATGACCTAGTTTTCGATAAATATCATCAACCGTATTGGCCAAGGAGTCTGAAAAGAGCGGTTGGGCACCGGCAGGCTTCAGCATATTGACTAAAACAAGGTGCCGGCGGCTGATCACATCGATGTTGGCTGTAAAACTCTCCGCTAAAACCGGGTCATCCAGATTGGTTAACATAATCAACAAAGCACGCCGTCTGATTTTGGTGGCAATAAAGGTGAAAAGTTCGGAAAAATCCGGCGAGACACTCCTTGCCTGCAAGGTGTGAAGGGCATCACGGCAGACATTATAATGTGCCTTGCCGCTTTTGGCCCGTACGAATTTTCTGACACGGTCATCAAATGCTAATAAGCCAAACTCATCTGCTTGCCGGTCGGCTGCGAGCCCCATAACAAGCGCCGCGGCAGCATAACGCTCCATAATCGTGGTAAAGTCCTCAACCCCCGGTTTGTCCATATTTGCCGATTTGCTGCTCCGAGGATCTGAGTTTCTAACACTCAACCGGGATCCATCGATGATGACATAGATCTGCTGGGTACGTTCGATTTGATAGACCTTCGTAATCGGCTGGCCGCGACGGGCAGTCGCTTTCCAGTGGATATCTTCATAGCTGTCTCCGGGCAGATATTCTCTTAGCTGCTCAAACTCTTTACCCTTCCCCACCTGACGCAGGGCGTGTACACCAATGCCTCTGTTCAGAAACAGGCCGCTGAGTTTTTTGCGTTCTCGAAAAAGATCGGGATAGACCAGCACTTCCGACCGTGCCGCTTCGGTCCGCCGCAGGAACCAGAATCCCATCCGAGAGGTTGTTTCCAGGTAACAATTCTCAAAAAGGTATCTTCCTTGTTTCAGGGCTTTAAACGGCCAAGCAACCATAGAATGGGGCGTTTCCTCCGGTAACTCGGTAACGAGATCCTGATTCGCTGAATAAATTTCTCGGGGAAAGGCCAACCCGAGCCTCAGTTGTTTGACCCTGGCCGCATCACTATCAATTGACAGGGTCATCTCACTCTCGCGCCCCACCGATAGCCGCATCTCCGTCGGTAATGTGACGCGAATTCCGGTCAGAAGTTTTCTGGAAACGACTGCATCAAATATTGCAACCGCCAGGAACCCAACCGTTAATCCTATTCCGGGCCCGGTGGCTGCCGGTAGGACAGCGGCCAACACGGAAACTGGGATAAAAAGTAATCCCACCCAGATTATTAGTTTGGTTCTTGGAATAAGCTTCATAGTGACAATCGGAGGCAATCCATTCTGATAGTAATTTTTGATTTTAACTAGAATAACGATTGACGATTAGCGTCATTCCTTGTTCGTCACTCGTCACTCGTCAATCTTCACTCGTCATTCGACCTTTTCTTTTCGATCATCTCGGCACCGCAATTTCTTTCAAAATCTCACCGATCACCTCGTCCACCGTCAACCCTTCGATCTCGTATTCCGGGCGCAGAATCAAACGATGTTCCAGGACCGGCAAGGCCATGATTTTGATGTCATCCGGCGTAATGAAATCACGGTCGTTGATGGCGGCATGGGTACGTCCGGCCAGAATTAATGCCTGGGTCGCCCGGGGCCCCGCGCCCACCAGCACACTGGGATGCCGCCGGGTCTGTCGCACAATATCGACGATATACCCAGACAGATCTTCTTTCACCAGGATCTCTTCCAGGGACATTCGCAGTTTGGTTAAAATTTCAGGTGTAATAATCTGTTTGACTTGACCGCTGACCAAGACCTCTTCCGGGGCTTCTTTACCCAGCATGCGCCGGGCCAGAGATAATTCTTCCTCCCGGCCGGGGTGATCCATGGAGATCTTAAGCATGAATCGATCTTTTTGCGCTTCTGGCAACGGATAAGTTCCTTCGTATTCGATTGGATTCTGGGTAGCAAAAACGGTAAAATTCGGCGCCAGCTTGTGGGTTTTGCGATCGATGGTCACAGTTCTTTCCTGCATCGCCTGCAGCAAGGCAGACTGAGTCTTGGCCGGCGCACGGTTGATCTCATCGGCCAGCAGAAAGGTGGTAAATACCGGTCCCTTTACCAGGGAAAAGGCATCCTTTTGCAGGTTAAAGACATGGGTCCCCGTTATGTCCGTGGGCATCAGATCCGGGGTGAATTGAATTCGGGCGAAGTCACAGCGCATGACATGGGCCAGCGTCCTGACAAGTAGTGTCTTTGCCACACCAGGCACGCCTTCAATCAAGGCGTGGTTTCCCGAAAAAATGGCAATTAAAGCCTTGTCTACGACAGCCTCCTGTCCGATGATGACCTTGGCAACTTCCTGCTTGGTTCGCGACAGTGCTTTGTTCAAAAATTCCGTTTTTTCACTCATATCTTTTTGTCCTCTGAAGTGTTCTGCTGATTTTCCGATATCCATCCACCGCATCCATTTTATTTTTGGAAGAAGGCGTTTGTGTCCGCAGTATTTCTTTCACACGCTCAAATGCTTCGGGTTGTATTCGTTTATTTTTTCTAAACGTCCGTTCCCATTCCTGCCCGCAAACCTGAAGGATCTCGCTGCTCGGGATATTGCGGCGCAGCATGGCGATGAGTCCTCGGGTATAATCTTTATCCGATACCACATCAGCCCCCGATGGAAGCCCATCTTTACAAGGCGGCACAAAATACACGGCATTTTTCCAGACAAACAATAAGGCCATTACGGCTAGTACGAAAAAAGCCCAGTGAAACCGGTAGTGCCTGAGAAGAGCGGCCACTGACGGTTGCTTATAAATTCCAAAGTGAGCTTCGTCGAATATTATTTTGGTGTTACGCCCCAGTAACCAGGCAAGCAACTGAGGTTGCCTCTCGGACCGCAGGGCTTCATTGCTGATGAAAAAGGAATCTGCGCTCAACACCAAGCTGCCCTTGCCAAACGATCGTTCAATCATCACCGGGTACCCTTCACTGGTATAGAGAACCTGCCAGGAGCTATCAAGCAGATCGAAATAGAGATTTGAATGCCATGAAATAATCGGTGGGAGGTCCTGCCGCTGTGAAACAGCGTTAAGGGCCGGATGGCCCTCATCTTCGACCGGCAGATTTTGGTTGAATTCAAATCCAACACCCCAGTGCTCTTGGATGGAGACCATGGTGTTTTTCTTCGACGCTTCCCGGCACTCAATATTCTCCACTTTTTGAGATTCGGGTTCCTTTTTCAGTTTATCCCTTTTCTTGCGGGTCTTGTTTAACGGTAAAAAAGACATCACCAGTCTGCCACCCGAGTTTACCAGACGATCGCAGACGTCGATCAATTCCTGCGACACCGGATGGTAGTCATCGGCCGATGCCCCCAAATAAAAAAAAGTGGTGTCTGGTTCCGGCTTCAGTGAATTCAAAAAGCGATAATTGCGCCCAAGGGTGATATTACCGAGATTTTCCAGACTTTCATAAAGTACCCGGCTTCCCAACGGGTCGCTGCGCAGGGAAGAATATGGTGGATAAATATCGCCGGTTTGAAAGCGCAGTACAAACAGATGACCAACGCCAAACAAAAAAGCTATCAGCAGTAAAGCCAACAGGAGAGATCGTATGGTGTTAGGATAAGCGTTCACAGGTTGTCTCCGCATCAAATCCTTCTGCAATATTGTGCATAGATGAACCTGCAGCATCCTGAATTTGTCCCTTCAAGCCGAAGTCGCGGGCAAACTTGGACTTCTTAGTTAAGACATAGACCTTGCGAGTAAGCTCACGGGCCAATTGCCATGCCTCAATATCCTCAAATCGTTCTATTCTCATGCTTTTGACCTTAACAGTACTTATAATTCCGCCTCAGGCGGATGCAGATTTGATGTGAACCTTGAACCTATGAACCTATGAACCATGAACGGTAACTTATTTGGCAAATGTCAAAATCCTTTTATGATTCGCGGCGTAGTTATTAAATTCGGAGCGTGGGATGCGGTACATGCCGTACCAGACACGTTCAAACAAATTCAAGCTTTTGGCGAACATGGTGAGCAGCTCTTCGCGTTCATGGGCCCTGCGCCTTAGCTCCTGCTCATATTCCCGATTGGATTTGTATATTTCGATGGTAATCATTTGATGTTCGGCCAAATACGCCAGGGTTGCCAGATATAAGGCACGCATGGCCAGGCGCAGTTCTCCTTTTGCGGTGAGTTCTTCTGCCAGCACCAGCCATCGATTGGCCGGCAGATCATCGGCTTTGGTGCTTTCATCGTTTAGATCGGGTGAGGGGGGAACGCCGGCAGCCACTGCTGCGATGGTTCCGGTGTGGCGGCGGCGCCAGATTTGAAAAAAAATGAAGGTCAGGACGGCTAAAAATAATAGTAAAAGTAAAATCAAAACAACTCGTACGGAGGTGATCGAGCTTTTATTCGGTGGTTTCGTTTTCGTATTCCCCTCCGGCATCAGATTTTCCAGCCATTCGAAAAACTGAGAGATGCATTGTTCGAGGATCCGGATGCCTTTGGCAAGCCCATCCAGCAGCCATTTGATTGCCGCTTCAAGCGGGCCTTTTGCTTCCTCTTCTCCCGCCTGGATGGTTTCCCGGGGCATGCGCCAGGCAAACTCTCGTCGTCCCAGGGTTTCTTCAATGGAGCGATCCAATTCCTTGGGAGATACCGAAGAGGATTGCCCGGCAAGGCAGGTAAAAGGAATGGCGCACAGCACCACGATCATCATTCCCATGGCCATTTTTTTCTCACCGGCCAATGCAAGGTTGAGTTCCTTTTTGAGATCATCTCCGGATTTAAGGGCCGATCCATAAAAGCATCGCAGCACATATGCGGTCTTGATAAACGGGTCCAGGCACAAATAGGTCGTTCCCAGCATGGCGATCCAGAACGTCGTATTGAGGATCATCCGCATGCCGCTCAAGGTGAAGATGGAATCAATGCCAAACAGGGTCTTTACCATCTGAGGAATGATAAAGGCTGTAGATGCGATGTTGAGAAAAATTATGACCCCGAATATCCAGAATATACAGATTAACAGGTGGTTCTGCCTGGGCCAAAGTCGGGACTGTCGCCAGGCCCACTTACAGGTGGACCTAATGGTGATGTTTTGAGGGTCTTCTCCGACATGAGCAGCGGCATTTTGATAAAACGCGCAGCAAAACCCGTAGGGAATCAACATCACCCCGGCGATGGGTAACACGATAAAACGGGTGGATTGAATCAGGCATTGTGTCGCCGCAACGGAAATAATTCTGTGCCAAGACCAATTGCAAGGCGGCTTGCCGGTCATTTGCGCCCTGACCTGATGGGCAAAAACGGCGTGCCAGAATTTCATCCAGATATACAAAAAAGCGAGGCTCAGTGCAGCCATGGTGCAATGTTCGCCGGCGTTTGCGCTGCGACTCATATCTGCCCAGAAATACATCAGCCCTAGAATAAAGGGGACGCTGCCTATATAATAGCCGGCAAGCAGGCTGCCCGGTGCGGATCGCAGTAAATGAACCGCCTCTTCGATTATGCGAATGGCGCTTTTGTAATGCTTTTTGGATCTCGTTTTCATGAACCCGTCCACCACCCGGATTGCCATAGGGTTCCCTCATGGAAAGATGAGGGGAATGCCAGCAGAAATTGAGCGAGATAATAGAAAAGGATGTACATAAGCATTAACCCGAGTAAAAAATGAGCGGGACGGAAAAACCAGTGAAACCGGTTTGAGCTTGCTCCATCCGACCCGGACGTCTTCCCCAGGCAGGACGCGCAGAGAACTTTATCCGCATGCTCCGTAATGCACTCCCGGCAGAAAAATCGACCGCACTCGGGACATCGGGCCACCGCTTCGCGGAATTGATGATGGTGACAACGTTGATGTGTCAGATCTTGCATAGGAGTATTTAATATTAAGCGTTCACAGGTTCAGAGTTCACCGTTCAGGGTTATCTCTTGAATGCATTCAAAGGTTCAGGGCTCACTGTTTAAGTGTTCCCTTCCACCATATTGTGCTTGAATGAATCTGCGCCTTCAACCCGATGTCGCGAACAATGCCCGTCTTTTTTTCCAGAACATAGTCCCGGAGGGCTTACTTCCGGGAAAAATGCCATGCCTCACAGTATTTATAAAACGTATAGTGTTCATTGCTCTCCAACCCTTGAACCTCGGAACCCTGAATCTCGGAACGGTAATATATATTTTAGCTCAATTTCCCCGTTGCCCCGGCGGCTGTCTTGCCGGAAACGACAGGTCGGTGTGATGGTACCGCCCGTGTGGTTGTGTGTTCTTTTACCCTGTTACCGGATTTTTTCAGCGTTATCAGTCCCGCAATACCGAGAATAAATCCGCCGCAAATCGCAAAAATATCAATAGCCAGTACGAGAGGACTTTCCCAGGGTGATAGGCTGGATATGGATTTAAATAATTCCCACTGATTATACGCAAGGCCCGGATTCTTGAATGCAAATACCATGCTGACGCCGTATCCCGCGACAAAGGTGATAGCGACAAAACCAAGGGAGGCCCAGGTGATGACTCGCAAGGCATTGGACATATCCGTGTTATGCTGCTCAACGAGGGCAATGATCACAAAAATCCCCATACAAATGCCCGCGATAGCGCTTAAAAACGTCACAACGACATGATTGAAAAAAAATCCCGAGGATGTCAGCCCACCATACAACACCAGCAAGCCGAACAGAACCAGATGGAACCCGCCTTTCTCATGCCGAGGCAGCGTTTTTGAACTGTTGGCTTGCTGTGACGATCCTTTGACGGCATTGTCATTGACGCGACGAACCGGTATTTTACTCCGGTCTTCCCGTGATAGCCTACCCTGAACACTTTGGATAACAGATCGTAAACGGTCCATGACGTTGATTGCGTTCTTCAGCCGATGTAATGAATGTAATTTTTCAGTTTGTACGGCGGTCAGGAGTTTTGTTTCACAGGTCGCTCCTCTGGACAAATTAACTAGCACTAATATCAGTAACACGCCGGCCAAAGTTGCCCAAAATGCGGACCAGCCGCCATCATTCAACACTGCCGGTATGGTGAAAAGCAGAAGTAATAACCCCAGCACAATATTTTGGATTTTACCGGCAATGGTCTTGCGGGTGATAATGGCCTGAATATCATTGAAATAAAATCGCTTATAGTCTTCAACGCCGACCCGGGAATAAATTTGAAGCAGATGGTCGCCCCCCTGCCAGAGGGTATACTTGCCGATCAGAAAACCTTTTTTGGTTCCGCGTATTTTTTGGTATTCTTTTTCTTTTTTTGTCATGGTATTCGTCATGTCGATAGCGCCAGTTTGGAAAAAAACAAAATCCAGGCCGTAATTTGCAAACCTGCCAGAATAAATGCGCATATAAAGCGGATTCTGGTCCGGTGAATGATGCCGGATGGCGTATTCCAATGCCTGACGGTTAAATAGATCGCCAGGGGTGCCGTAAAGAGGGTGATAAAGTAGAACAGGAGCGGAACCGTTGCCACCATTAGGGCAATGTTATCATAGCAGGTTCGGTGATTTTCCAGGCTTTTTATTTTCCGTTTGCTTTTTCCTTTTTCAAAGCATGTAGGACACAAATGACGGCCGTTTAGCGCCACATCACACAAGGCGCACACAAACCGACCACAGACGGAACAAGGAGTTACGGCCTTTTTACCAGGGTGATAAAAGCATCCGGCCTCGTTGCTGATCTGCAATCTTTCACCGGATTGTCCCATGGGCAGCGACCTGTATACTGCCGGAAAAACGTCTGCCCGCAGAAGACTGCTGCAGGAAGGACAGGCAGTCAGTGAATCGGAGTTGATCATTGCATTGCTCAATGGCGAGGTGCATTTTGTACAGCCAAGCACGGATGAGTTCCTTTCGTTGTTATTGAGCATTGCTTCGACGCCTCGGGTAATGCGAGTGTTCAGGGTTCAGAGTTCAGGAAGGGTGATCCTCCCAGTACTGAACCCCTGAACACTGAACACTCAAAACTCTTATTGTTTGTAATACCCAATCGAAATTGTTTGACACATTTAATCAATCAATCGGCATGTAGGTAACTACTGGCGGACCACCCTTGTCTCACAGATACGGTCGTGCAGCGTGCGCCTTTGGTCGTCAAATGCCGCCATAATGTATCCGATTAACAAAATCATTCCGCTGAGATATTTGGCAAAATGCCGGCCTAGTGCTCTGAGATAACTCAAGCGGCTGCCGTCCGTCACAGCAATTTTTAACTTACAGGCCATTTTTCCGGGGGTTGCACCATATTTGCCGACAAACCATGTGTCATAGGCAGCCGGTATGCCATATTGCAAGAGCATGAGCACCGGCATGAACGAGAGAAAGGCCATGGGTTTTTCGGGAGATGTGGGCATCAACATACCCAGCGGAAAGAAAATAATCAAATTAATGATTCCCAAAATGAATCCATCGATGGCAAGGGCACCAAATCGAATCCAGAATCCGGCATAATCCATGGCCGCGGCAACGGACACCCCTTCTTTTACTTTTTGGACAAACACCGGTTTGCAACCGGCGCATACCCATGAATCCTGAAATCGGATCATATCTTCATCTGCAAATGCCTGACCGCATTCAGAACAAACGGAGGTGGGAACAGGATCTGCCTGATCGTCCTTTTGAACGTCTTTACCCTGCCAATTGCGAACAAAAACACCGAGCTCCTCCCAACTTTCCATTCCCTCCTGCCAGACCATGGTCTTGGCATTCAGTTTTTTGGCTTTAACCAACGATTGTAGCTCGCTTTTACCGATGGGCCCGACCTGTTGATCACCAACCTCGTAATACAAATTCATGCTTATCTCCTTCTATCCAGACCTCCGCTCACCTGCGACATGCCCAGGACACAGCTTTTTCAGAGGTCGTTAAAAAATGATTGGGTCTTTCCAACGAATATTGATTAGTCAATTCCGGTTCAACCAAGATAGGTATATATCGGCTACGAAAGGGCAAAACTTAAATCAGCGACCACTATCAGAGCTGGGGTTATGAGGATGGCATTAGAAGGGACGGGACCACCTCTGCTGGCGGCCGCTGATTTTTAAAATAGAAGCAGATTCTGATCAGAGGAAGAAGAGGAAGCCTAATTGGTGGAGTAGTTCTTTCCGAAATAGGAGGATTCGGGGGGACCGTATTAAACTTAGACCGCTATCGGATATTATCTGAAAACATGTTGTCAGAAGATGTCGGTTATAGTTGTCAAACCGGTACCTGGCCTGACGTCTGACACCGATAATTCGTATTTTGGAAATAGGAAATTATGGATAAGAGGAACCAATTAATGCAAAATCTGACTCAGAAACAGCTTTGTGCGATCATGCTGAGGATTGTCAAAAAATTCGTCCGGCGTGTTGGCCTCTACAATTTGACCATAATCCATAAATAGCACCCGATGAGCGACGCTCTTGGCAAACCCCATCTCATGCGATACAACAATCATTGTCATGCCTTCCCGAGCCAGCTCGATCATTGAATCCAGTACTTCCTTGATCATTTCCGGGTCGAGGGCAGAGGTCGGTTCGTCAAAAAGCATCACTTTGGGATTCATGCAGAGGCTGCGGGCAATGGCAACGCGCTGTTGTTGGCCCCCGGAAAGTTGTCCGGGATATTTCAAGGCCTGTTCTGCAATCTGCACCTTATCCAGAAAATACATGGCAGATTCTTCGGCTTTTTTTTTGGGGGTTTTTCGGACCCAAATGGGGCCCAGTGTCAGATTTTCTAAAATGGTCAAGTGGGGAAACAGATTAAAATGCTGGAAGACCATACCGACTTCAGCCCGGATTTTCTCGATGTTTTTCAAGTCGTTGGTCAACTCCATCCCGTCGACGATAATCCTGCCGCGCTGGTGTTCCTCAAGACGATTAATGCAGCGGATGAGCGTTGACTTGCCTGAACCCGAAGGCCCGCAGATGACAATACGCTCCTGCTTTTTGACGGTAAGGTTAATGTCTTTTAACACGTGAAAGTCGTCATACCACTTATGCATTTCGATAATTTCGATAATGGCATCTTCTGTCAAAGTATTTTCTTTATTTTCGAATTTTTGCGTGGCCATAAAGATTCTCTCGCTTCAGGTTTAGAGCTGGGGTAGTGAAAACCGCCCGTAGGTGGCTCTTAACTTTTATCCCATTTTATTCCGTTAAACCACCTATACGAAGAATTTTAGATTTTGGATTTCAGATTTCGGATTTGTTGTATCGCTCCGCTCTATCACTATATATTAAATTGACAGAATTCCTTAAATCCAAAATCCAAATTCAAAAATCCAAAATATTATAGGAACAAGCATGGAATCACTTTACAAAGGAAAAAATGTGAAAGATCTTATGATTTTTACCATCCAAGGTTGCGATTAGAGCCCTCTTTCCAGCTCGCGTTCCAAACGCCGACTGTAATTTGACATGAAAAAGCAGCACAGGAAATATATCAAGGCTGCAAAAATATAGGCTTCCGCTGAAAATCCCATCCACTGCGGGTCATTTAGGACCGTTTTGGTCGTTTTCAGAAAATCAAATAGCGCGATGATGACAACCAGGGATGTATCTTTAAACGCGGAGATCAGAATGCTGACCGACGGCGGTATGACAATTTTTAGGGCCTGGGGCAAGACAATCAATCGCATGGTCAAATAATAATTCAACCCTAAAGATTCGGCCGCCTCATACTGCCCGCGGGGGATAGCCTGTAAACCGCCACGAACCACCTCGGCGATATAGGCGGCCGTAAAGAGAATGATGGCAACCTGGGCCCTTACCAGGGCGTTGATGTTAACTCCCTCCGGTAAAAATAAGGGAAAGACCACCGAAGACATGAACAGCAGACTGATAAGGGGTACGCCGCGGATGAGTTCAATGTAGGTAACGCACAGTGACTTTACCACCGGCATTTTAGATCGACGTCCCAGGGCCAGGATCACACCTAAAGGATAGGCAGCAGTCAAACCGAAAACAGACAATAAAAGGGTCAATGGAAGCCCGCCCCACTGAGTACTTTCCACGGGGGTCAGACCGAAAATCCCGCCTTTCATCAACAAGCCCATCAGAATAAGGCCCAGGATCCAGGCATAGAGCAAATGCTTCTTCCAATGATTTCGGTTGCGACTGTAAAACAGCAACGCCACCAGCAGAACCATCGCCGCGAAGGGACGCCACTGCTGCTCATAGGGGAAAAATCCAAAAGTGATAAATCTTATATTGGCAGGTATGATCGACCAGCAAGCACCATCGATCTGCTGGCATTCCGCCCCGGATGAAATCCAAAGGCTGTCAATAAATACCCAGCGTATCAGTGGCGGGACAAGTTTCCACAAACAGTAAATCGTTATCAGGGTCAAAATAGAATTTAACCAACCTTTAAATAAATTGGTTCTAATCCAACCCACGACCCCCACTTGGGTTATAGGCGGTTTTATTTCGTCGACAATGTCATTCTGACGAACGTTTTCCATACTCCACTATTTCAAAGTTTGGTAAGTCGTTTATGGATGATAGATCTCAACGTCGTTGGCAATGCACGAACGATCCCTCTGATACAAGCTGCCAGTTTTTTTAAACCTTAAGCCCTGAACCTTGAGCCCTGTACCTTGAATCCTGAACCTTGACCCTGAACCTTTCAACTTTTATCTATCTTTCCACCAGCGCCACTTTTTTGTTGTACCAATTCATAAAAGCCGACGTCGAGAGGCTCAAACCCAGATAAACAATCATGATCATCGCGACACCTTCAAGGGCCTGCCCGGTTTGATTGATGGCGGTCCCGGCAACCGATACAAAATCGGGGTAACCGATGGCGACGGCCAGCGAGCTGTTTTTGGTTAAGTTCAGCATCTGGCTTGTCAGCGGCGGTATGATGACTCTCAGGGCTTGGGGCAATATAACCAGATTCAGAACCTGGGCCGGTTTAAGCCCGATGGACATGGCTGCTTCTCTTTGTCCTTTACTGACGGCCTGGATACCGGCGCGGACCACTTCCGCCACAAAGGCTGCCGTGTACAACACCAAGCCCAATAAAAGCGCACTGAACTCGGGACTGATATTCTGCCCGCCTTGAAAATTGAAACCTTTGAGTTGGGGAACACTCATTTCGCTTGGCGCCCCCCCTGCCAGCCAGGCCACCAGCGGTAGGACGATGAGGAGACCGATGGATACGGTGAAAACGGGAAAATACTCACCTGTTTTCGCCTGTCGCTTACGCGCCCAACGGCGCAGAAAATACACAACCACACAACCTGTCAGGAAGGCGATGGCCATGTAGATATGGGCTGGCGCATACTCCGGAATGGCGATAACAAGCCCGCGGTTGCTCATGAAAACGCCGCTAAACGGACTCAAAGCCTGTCTGGGGGATGGGAGGACCTCATAAAACAATGCATACCAGAAAAAAAGCTGCAGCAGGACCGGTATGTCCTGAAAGATCTCAATATAGACGGCCGCCAGTCTGGATACCAGCCAATTCGTTGATAAGCGCAGTATACCGATGATGGTGCCGAGAATAACGGTCAGGACAACACCGATAAATGAAACCAAGAGCGTATTTAAAACACCGACCAGCAAAGCACGCAGGTAACTGTCTGCAGCCGAGTAAGGGATAACGGATTCACCGATTTCAAAAGAGGCTTCCTTCTCAAGAAAGCCGAAACCGGTGGCAATGGCTTGCCGTTCAAGGTTGGCCAGGGTATTTGAGACAAGATAATACCCCAGCAGCCCCACCAGTGCCATAACGCCCAGCTGATACAAAATGGAGCGCTTGCGCGGGTCGTACCAAAAAGCAACATTACCCGAAGGCGGGTGGTGTGGAGCGTCTGTGTCTTTCTTCATCACCGTTTAAACTATTTTTTTTTCGGAATAACCCTATCGTTGCAAAAGCCGGAGGGCTTCAGAGTCAAGGCGTCAAGGGTGAAGTTGTAGTCGGTTACTGCAATCCCTTGACAACACAGGATCTGGAGTCCTCCGGCTTTCCCGACGTGTTGGGTCGTAGCTGAAAGCGAAGCCTAAAGGGTAAACAACAAAGCAATATCGACCCCATCCTTTGAATTCAATTTGGGGGATATCCTGAAAATCATGCTTTCGCAATGATATTCGGTACAAAAACGAACCGTTCGCTATTCTTTGCCATGTTGTTTATGCAACATGGGGTAAAAAGGCGCCACCGTTAGTGACACCTTTTTCAAGTTTAATCCTACTTAAACGGCGGTGCATACATCAGGCCGCCGTTTGTCCACTGGGCATTCAAACCCCGTTGGATTTTTAGGGGCGTATTGACACCAACATTTCGTTCAAAGACTTCGCCGTAATTTCCGACCTGTTTGACGATATTATAGGCCCACTTTTCATCCAGCCCCAGTGCTTTGCCATTGCCGGGACTGACACCCAGAAATCTCTGAATCTTGGGGTCCTTGCTTTTCAGCATTTCATCGACGTTTTTGGAAGTGATGCCAAGTTCTTCAGCGGCAATCATCGCCAGAACCGAAAAGTTAACAATATCGTACCACTGATCGTCTCCGTGACGAACCGCCGGCGCCAGGGGCTCCTTGGAAATTATTTCCGGTAAAATGGCGTAATCATCCGGTTTGGGCGCAACGGCCCGGGTTGACGCCAGCTGGGATGCATCCGAGGTCAGGACGTCACAGCGCCCGGCAAAAAAGGCTTGGGCCAGCTCCGGCGTACTCTCGATGACCACCGGTTCCATTTTCATGCCGTTGGCCCTGAAATAGTCCGCCACGTTGAGCTCGGTGGTTGTGCCCGGCAATACACACACGGTGGCGCCATCGAGTTCTTTGGCACTTTTCACGCCCAATTTCTTGGGTATTAAAAAGCCCTGGCCGTCATAATAGTTCACATGGGCAAAGGCCAACCCCAGGGCGGTTTCGCGACCCAGTGTTTGCGTAGCATTTCGCGTCAACACATCGATTTCACCGGACTGCAAGGCGGTAAAGCGGGTCTTGGCGGTTAAAGGAACAAATTTTAATTTATCCTTGGTACCAAATACCGCCACCGAAATCGCCCGGGCCGTATCGACATCGAGTCCGCGCCACTCTCCTTTTTCATCCGGTTTTGAGAACCCGAACAAGCCCTCATTTACCCCGACTGAAATAAAGCCTTTGGCCTTGACATCGTCCATTGTTCCGGCCATGGCGAAACCGACCGTGGTCAAAAACGACACGACAACCAATACCGTAATAAGTTTAAAACGTTTCATTACCTTTCCTCCTTTTCTTTGTTTTAAGTTTCTATGGAAAAAAAATACGAAATCCCCTCCGGCTTTTCGAAGCCGCACACTTTTGGGCAAACACCCAACGCCATAAATCGGCATTGTTAGAGCACATAAAAATTAATCGTTTCAGATGTAATGAATATGCCTCATCTATTTAACGAAGCTCTAACCCATGACTCTATATCAGATTGTTGGGTTGGTTGGCAAGAGAAAATGTTCCGTATCAGCAGCCTGGGACCAATACGACGTTGCACAAACCGGGTTGAACAACCAGTTTTGTACTCTCCGCTCCAGGCTCTGTGCTCTGCGCGCTGTATACTCTGCCCTTTGCGTTGAACCTCCGATTCCGGATCTCCGAAGGCTGATCGACAAATCCTCTTTTTTCTTGACTGATATACAATGTAGCTGTATTGTAGCTTCCAGATCTACCCACTTACAGCATCCCGGGCCGATAATCAAGCCAATTAACGAGTATCCGGAAATGAGGCCAAGCACCGTGCCAAAAGAAAAATCTGACAATAGTGATCAACTTTCCGAGAACGGCAAAGACTTTATCGAGGGCGCTCCCAACAGCAAGGTCAAATTCGAGATTTACGGTGAAGAAATGCTTGAAAAGCGGGTCAAGGCCAGCGGAAACAGCGGCAGAGTTTATCTTCCTCCGAATTGGGTCGGCCACAAGGTAAAAATTATTCGCACCGACTAAAATAAGGTAATAAGGGATTCATCCGTGGATAAGGTTCTAATAAGAAAGCTACACAAAGAGGATGCACACGAAATTAGCCGAATCTATGCAGCTATCACCAGAAAATCGGTGGATTCTGATTTCAAACGGGTTGTTGAAGAGCATGCCCTGAGGGATGACGGCGCCTGCTTTGTTGCGTTGCACCAGGATAAGGTCGTCGGTTTTATGATCAGCTACATCCTTACCGCCGGTTTCGGGATGAACAAAAGCGCCTGGATCGCCACCTTGGGCGTAGATCCTAATTTCATGGGAATGGGCATCGGGGCAAGTTTGGCTGAGGAAATATTCAAGTATTACAAAACCCAGGGAATCGAGAATGTTTACACCTCGGTTCGCTGGGACTCCACCGATATGCTGTCCTTTTTCAAAACGCTGGGGTTTGATCGCAGCAATTTTATCAATTTGAGGAAGATTATTGAGTAGTTTTCAATTGCGAAATATTTAAAATCACTGGGCGAAAGCCCTTATCTGGCTAGAGCCGGCCTGGTCGTTGACGCCGAACTGGGTTTGCTGGACAGAAGTCAGCGCCCGCAGTGTGATCATAGAAACAGTTTTCGGAGATTACTCTTATTGGGTCAACGACGCTCACTTTGTACTTCCGGATCGGATTGTGTATGGATCCCTGGTTATCACCGGCAGGAACAAAGGCAAAACCGATCGAAATTAGACGCGCCTGATACAAAAAATCTATGGAACTGATCCTCTGATCTGTCCCCGGTGCAATAGCGCAATGCATGTTATCGCGTGCATCGAAGATGATCAGGTGATTAAAAAGATTCTCAAACACCTGCACTTATGGGATGTCAAACGCAAATCGCCTCCGCAAGCGAACGGCCCACCGGTTGAAACCATAATCATCTATGATCAGTCTTCAGCGCCCAGGGCGGATGATTACCTTATCAGGTTGATTATTGGTGCCGATTAATTGATGCCTCTATATGTGGGGCCGCAGCCGAATTCAATACAAAATTCAGCGTTTTCTTTTGATACGCTCTGAAAAAGCAATGCCTTATCTTTAGACAACCGTCTATTGCCGCAAAAATTCGATTGTGGTCAATTATCCGGGATGTCTCGGCTCGGTTCGACCGTTGCCAAACACATCCGTGTGGAAGCCGCTAGGACGGAAAATATTTAAATGATTGACGCCACATGCGCGATAATCAAGCCCAATGGCTCGAGAAAATTGTTGCGATCAAAATCGTCTCTAAAAATTGCCCGACGTTCAATCCTGCGAATAATAATGTGATGCAATACACGGGGGCATCTAATCTTATTAAACGTGACATAATTGATAAATATCACCAATCCACAAGGGTTCAAATTTATAAACTTATGGACGTGCCGACTAAACATTGATTCCTTTTCCGATCAGCTTTTATTTTTCTTCTTGACTTTTTTTAGATTGGATCAATGTTGTCTGATAATGCTGCTGCGAAAGTATCTCAGGACTGGACCGTCTCAATCAAGAACACCAATCGAGGAACGGAACGATGGAACAAACTGGCATTCATCCCATGGCTTTGAACGGTGGCGAGAGCCGCTTACTGTCGCCTGAAGGTAAAGGTATTCGCGATCTCCTGCGGCTTGGGCGTCCACAGGAACCACACGTCACCCCACCGATTTTCACCTTCAATCGCAAACGCGAAGTTCCCATCTCCTGGCTCGAGATGGCCGGCGAATCGTCGCGCAGTTCGCTGGGGGCCATGAAGACCTTCTTCGAGAACTCTTGGGAGCTCCCGGCACAATTCGATCAACCGGAACTGAATCGGGTGATCACGACGGATGGATTCATCGGAGATCTGAATCAAGAACAGAAAGAGCCAAGCTATCGGTTCAATCCCACGCCGCTGCACCGGACCGTGTTTCCGACTCAACCCGAAGATCCCATCAAAAGCGAACCGGTCGACAAAGGCTTGGTCTTCAAGGATGGCTGCAGTGGACGCCTCTACCGGGCGATTCCTCTGCGGGATGACAAACCGCCACAGATTGAAGGGTTCACCAAAATGAACAGCTACTTGGACGAGTGGGAGAAGATCGGCGGCTTCGAGTTGTTGTTTGCTACTCCCGACGACGCCTCGGTATACTTCACCAACTTTACCGAACTGGATTTGCGCCCGGCCTTTATCGAGCGGCGATGGAAGGAACTTGACATCCTCTGGGAGATGGCCAAGAACATCGATGACGCAGTACCCAAACTTAGCCGGGAAACCCTCACCCAGTTGCTCGCAAGCGGCGCGGAGCTGGGCGATATCGAACAGACGTACCAGAAATTCATGCGTCTCAGAATGAGCTGTTTCGACCTTGAAGTCGAACTGCAAAAACTGGTCTCGTTTGCTGCCGACCTGGGCTACTTTCTGTACCTGGATGGCAAGAAATTCCCGTTGGAAGGCGGCAAGGTAGATGCGGTCGACAAGGGCAAGGTGTACACCAAGGTCAAGAACACCGTGCGCTGGACGACGATTGAGCAGCGACCCGTCGTGGAACACTACCGCGGTTTTCTCGGCATTCGCCGCACCCGTCGCCGCATGGTAAAGTACGAGCAGCAGCACAGCCAAGTCATGCAAGTCCATCAGCGGGTGGACACCAGCAGTGATCTGCTCGCACGCTGGCGGGACGAGTATCGCAAGACCTATCCAGATGCCGAAGTCATGGTCTTCGACCGTGCGGCCGACGGGTTCGTGACCAACGAGGGCGTGCGCCTGGGGACGATTATGGACCGCTGCAAATTGGATGAAGACTTTCGTCGACGCTGCGCGGTGATCCTGCCCATCTACGAGGTCTCGCTGAGCGGCAAGCGAGTCGTGATCAAATACCATGTCTTCGAGCGGCCGATGTCGGCAATCGTGCCGACGGCGCTGCCCCACTTGTCGATCGAAGAGTCACTATCCTATCGCACGGCCTGGCAGGGCATCGAACTCGGCGAGTTGACCAGTAGCATCAATCTGGCCCCCGGCGAGCGGCGGACCGTCTCCATCAGCAAACAATTTGAACAGGAGACCGTGGTCAGCAAAGCGACCAACTCGGTGTTCGAGCTCGAAGAAAAGGAATCTTCGGATCTGACCAGCGAAATGGAAACAGAGTTCAACAAAGAGCAGCAGGTGTCAACCACCGCATCGTTGAGCGCCTCGATCAGCGGCGGCAATGTCTTCGTGACCGCACAAGCTAGTGCATCGGCCGGCGTGGATACATCCAACGCCGAGTTTGCTAAGACCATCAACAAAGTCGCCCGGAAGGCCTCGAGTTCGGCCAGTCGCAAGAATCGCCAGGAGGTCAGTACCTCGGAGACGTCGCGGACCACGGTCACAACCACCGACACCATGACGGCGGAAGTGCAGAACATCAACGAGGGACGTACGCTGAACTTGATGTTCTATCGGCTTTACAACCGCTACCAGGGAGGCCTTTACCTTGACGGTCTGCAGTTCGATGTCATCCCGGGCGTCGAGCTGATTGCCGGTTCCGGCGTCTACGAGAGTCGCAAGTTCGGCTTCGGTGAGCTGGCCCGTGTGGTTCGCGAACTGGCAGCAACGCCGCTGCCATTCGAGATCGACAGCAAAGGCGAATCGCATCTGGCGCAGCTGGTTGTCGATCAGGTCGGGTCGTTGGTGAAGGAGGAGTATGCCGAACCCGAACCGTCGGCAAATCGAACGGGGGAACGCTCAACACCATCGCGTTCGGTGAAGGTCCTGACTCTGCCGCCGCCGCGGCCCGAGGATCGGTCACGCGCCAACGCAGCTGCGGCCGATGAAAATACGCTGGAAGAGCTGCAAGAGCGACTCAAAACGGCAATCACAACGCTGCAAACCGGCAAAGCGGTCGAGGAAGTACCCCTACGCGTGGCCACGCAAGGGCTATATATAGACGCGCTGGTCGGCGAACAGCCCAGCACCGAACCGTATTCCGAACACATGCGTGATATGGAAATTTCTATGCGCGCCGCCGAGGTCTTCGCTACGGAGTCCGAGGGAATCCTGCAGCGTGCTCAGGCCTCGCGCATCGCTTACCTGCTGAGCGGAACCAACGGCGGACTTATGCTCACCACTCTCGGCTACGACCGCAAGAGCTTGCAACGTCTCACTTTAGGCCTCAACGGTCCACTGCCGAATGCGAGCTCGGACTGGAAGCTGCTCGTTGACAAAAAATCCATCGCTGGCCAGTGGACTGACAGCGATGAGCCGGAGGTCACCATTTGTTTCGATTCGGAACAGGATTGGTTGACGGATGATGATCTGATCTTCAAACTCGAATTGTATCATCCGGCTTCCGCAACGAGCGTGGCGTTTCCGGTGCTCCGCGGGATGTCCAACGGCCGAGCGCCAGCAAGCAATTGAAACCGGAATGACAAAACGAGATCGGCCGAAGTCCGACGCGGGCAGGGCGTCGTTCCTGTCACACATCGTGACACGAAACAACCATGGCAGATTATCATCCGCGACTCGAAGAGTTATTTAGGATATTGTCCGGTCGACTAGGACCACGAGTGGCGAACCTGGGGTCGTCGTTCGGATTTGCTTGATTCATTCAGATCAGCCACAAACGGAGTTCAAGTAATGCCGGATAAGGAAGATTTTGATCCAGGACTGTGGAAACTGCTGCAGCGTACTTGGAATAACATCACATCCATCCATTCATATAGCGAAATCTACGCTTGGTACAATGAAGCCGATTACGCGGTGGCAGAAAGCTACAACCCAAATGAAATGAATTATTTCCTGAGGGGGCTGCAGGAGTTGGGGAAGCGGGCGGCGAATTACGCCGAAATCCGGGTTCAAGAACCTGGTTGGCCAACGCTGGCTGACGCACTGCAAGATCCGGACTTTAACAACCTATGGGAAACATTCTACCACTTCGTGAAAAAAGATCGTAAGGCAGTCACCAAGCGAATCTATGTCCATGTCGCCGAGCCCTACGTAGAGAAATCACTCGAGTTGATGAAAGCCCTCGTTGAACACCTGGGCAAAGTAAAGGGGTTTGATGCGGTGAAGGTGGCTGGCCCGGCTGCGGTGGGTCGCAAAGATCAAATAATCGCTTATTTGACTGACGATACGTCGAGAAGCGAAATCTTGAGCGTCTTGCGCAAGCTAAGCAATCAAAAAACTAACGCTGTTTTAAAAAAAGGCGCCCCGCTGTGTGTAAAAGAAGAATTTCCTGGAGTGGGCATCGCGGACGAGCCACCCGCAGTAGGCGACCTTTTCAATGAAAAACCGGGACAGAGTTTTGGCAAATATCTGGCACAATTGATCTGGTTTGCGGTTGATGAATATTTAGATGCGGGGCATGGCAAGGACAAATTCCTTGAGAATGTTCAGATAGCGCTGAAGACGGGGGGAATAGATGCGAAAGAACCACACCTACATGCTCAACGTCAGAGCATCGAGACCCTAAACATTCGAGGAAAACTCGCAAGAAATAAGCGGCTTGCCCACACACAGGCGGCCACAAAGGCGGCCACACAGGCAACCACACAGGCGACCAAGGGCGCTCACGGCAGCCGCTCGAGGGGAAAAAAACAAGTGGTACCAACCGCTCGAGGAAGAAGAAGAAGAAGTGGTACGAACCGCTCGAGGAGAAGAGCATAGAGATCTGGTAGGAGTTAATGTCACTTTGCCCTCGCCGACGGCGTTCACGCTTTGTGATTCCGACTAAGGACGAGAATGGATAGACGTCAGCCCAAACGTCTGGGAGGATCGTTATCATCCTACAACAGTGGAAAGTAACGGCTATTTAAGGTTATGTGTCACTTATATTGATATGAATATGGTTCGTACCGCCGTGGTAGAGCACGCTTACACAATGGGAGTTTTGTGGATATAACGAAATTTAGAGTCTCAGAAAAAGAAAAGCATTATTGATTTTGATCGACTGATGGGATTTGAAAACTATGATGATTTAAAAAATGCTCACCACAAATGGGTGAACAGTGCAATGCAGATTGATAATAGAGGTAATGAAAAAAAGGTGGACGCAAAGCACTGCTGTCGAGAGCAAAACGTTTATTGTGAAGATAAAACAAACCCTTAGATATAGGGAAAAAGGTAGAAAGATAATTTGCGCTGACGATACCTTTGAACTTCGGAAAATGCTGATGCCATATGGCGAGTCTAATAACCAGGGTTCCGGGAATACGTTTTTATGGGATCAATAGCCACCATCCTTAATCAGCCAGTTTTTGAATGAAAATTGATTGATTAAGACCGAAATATGGGTGCTTTTAAGTATATTTCCTATGAGTTGCAATATTTTACTGCGATCCCAGATCATTCGGCAATGCCATGTGGCCGCACAATCAAGTCCGCCCCAGGCGGAGAGAACCTTACGCGTGGAACTTGTCCGCCGTAGGAGGATTATTCGAGCCCCCTTTTCCCAATAGCGCATGACATATGTCGCGGCCTGGTGAACTATACTCAAATCGGCCTGAATTCTCTGCGACACGGCAAAAAAACAACCTCCTGATAGCATAGAGTTGAACAATGACAAACCCTAAAATGCTAAAAAAAGGTCCCCGATGCCCTTGAATGCTCAAAAAATTGGGCGGTGGATTTAAGATTCCTGCGCAGTTTGACAAACTGCTTCAGCTTGGGCATTATACATGTAAATACTGAATAGATCCTCAATGAAACTCAGGGCCGTCTGAAAACACCTCCAGAACTTCGGGGCCGACCGTGTTTGAGAAATTCGAAAACGAAATCTTCATCAGCTACGCGCACTTGGACAATGAACCCCTCAGGAAAGGGGATGATGGTTGGATTTCGAATCTCCACCGAGCATTGGAAGTCCGGGTGGCGCAGCTTCGCGGTGAAAAACCTAAGATATGGCGTGACCCGAAGCTACAAGGGAACGACGTCTTCGCGGAAGAGCTTGTTGCTCGACTGGCGAAGGCCGCTCTCCTAGTATCGGTACTGACTCCGCGTTATATCAAGTCCGATTGGTGCGCGCGGGAACTGCATGAATTCTGGACGGCTGCTCAAAGAACAGGCGGCCCCATCATCGGAGACAAAGCCAGGATCTTTAAGGTGGTAAAGACCCCGGTCCCTCGGGAACGAGTTCCTCAAGAAGTACAAACTCTGCTTGGCTATGAATTCTTCAAAGTTGATCCCGACACCGGAAGGGCTCGGGAACTGGACCAGGTGTGGGGGCCGGAAGCGCAGCGGGAATTCTGGTCAAGACTTGACGACTTGGCCTATGATATTGCTGGCCTGCTGGAGCTTCTGGAAGGAGACACTCCGGCCCCATCTTCTCAGGCCGATGATTTGAACTCAACGAAACCGAAGATCTACCTCGCAGACGTGACCTCGGATCTTGTGGATGATCGCGATGCGCTCAAGCGAGATTTGCTGCGTCATGGCTATACCGTTCTTCCCGATCGTACCTTGCCTTTGATCGGATCCGAGATTGAGACTTTGGTGCGGGAGCAACTCACCCGCTGTCGGGTGTCTATCCACATGATCGGCCGAAGCTACGGAATTGTGCCGGAGGGTGTCGAGGAGTCGTTGGCGGCTCTGCAAAACAGACTCGCACAGGAGTGCAGCCGAGCTGATAAGCTGGCGCGTCTGATCTGGATTCCGCCGGGTCTCGAAGTGCAGGAAGCGAGGCAGGATCGACTCATCAAGCACTTGCGCACCGACCCCGGCCTGGACCAAGCCGCGGACCTGTTGGAGACTCCGATTGAAGCGTTAAAGACGGTTCTGTATGCGCGGCTCAGGGCTGCCCAAGCACAGATGCAAGCCCCACACGGGCAGGTTGGCCGCCGTTCTGAACTTATCCGAATTTACCTGGTCTGCGATCAGCGTGATCTGGAGGCAATCACCCCTCTGCAAGATTACCTTTTCGGCAGAGGCTTCGAAGTGATCCTGCCCGCCTTCGAAGGCGACGAGACGGAACTTCGGGAGGACCACGAGAGCAACTTGCGCGACTGCGATGCCCTGCTCATCTTTTACGGCTCTGCTGGCCAGCTTTGGCTGCGCAGGAAGATTGGCGAAGTGAGCAAGAGCGCGGCCATGGGACGTACGAAGCCAATTCTGGCCACGGGAGTTTGCATGGCTCCGCCAATGACGGCTGCCAAGGGGCGATTTCGCACGCACCAGGCAATGATCATTCCCATGCCAGAAGGATTTAGGGTCGAGGCCGTGGCGGCCTTCCTCGCGAAACTGGAATCACCCGAAAAATCGCCAGGTGCCTGATGGAAACACGAAACCACTTCAACCCGTTTCCTGGGCTCCGTCCTTTCGATCCGGACGAAGACTTCCTCTTTTTCGGTCGTGAGCGGGAGACGGACGAGCTTCGAAGGCGTCTGAGAAGAACGCGTTTCCTTGCGGTCATCGGCAGCTCTGGAAGCGGCAAATCCTCCCTGGTCCGGTCTGGACTGATCCCATCCCTCCACAGTGGTTTTATGGCCAAAGCCGGCTCGAGCTGGCGGGTGGCGATTGTCCATCCCGGTGGGGATCCGATAGGGAATCTCGTGTTGGGTCTCGACAGCCGAGAGGTGCTTGGCACGAAGGAGGACATAGCTGGCACTCATCGAGCAATGCTCGAGGCGACCATGCGCGCCAGCAGCCTGGGACTCGCCCAGGCAATTTGCAACGCCATGGTGCCGGAAGCTGACAACGTACTTGTAGTGGTGGACCAGTTCGAGGAGTTGTTCCGGTTCAAGCGCAGCAGGCTGATCCGGAATTCCAGCGACGAGGCCGTGGCCTTCGTCAAGCTGCTCCTTGAGGCATCGCAGCAGCGGAAGGCGCCTGTTTATATCGTTTTGACCATGCGTTCGGAGTTTATCGGGGATTGCATGGCATTCCCCGGTCTGCCCGATGCCATCAACCAGGGTCAGTACCTGATTCCACGCATGACCCGCGACGAGCTACGCGCGGCCATCACGGGACCCGTGGCTGTGAGCGGAGCGACCATCGCACCGCGTCTGGTAGTGCGCCTGCTCAACGAAGTAGGCGACGAACCGGACAGTCTGCCCGTTCTCCAGCACAGCCTAATGCGCACATGGCACTATTGGCACCAGCATTGTTCAGCCGGAGAGCCGATCGACCTTCGCCATTATGAGGCCATCGGCACGATGAAGGAAGCCCTCTCCCGGCATGCCGACGAAGCATTCAACGAGCTGAAATCCGATCGTGACAGGGAGATCGCGGCGAAGGTATTCAAAGCTATCACCGACACGGACCAGAACGGCCGTGGCGTGCGGCGCCCGGCGTCGGTTTGCGAGATCGCCTCCATCTGTGGTGGCCCTGAAGTGGAACTCACCAGCGTCATCGATCGGTTCCGAATTCCCGGGAGAACCTTTCTGATACCGCCGGCCTCTGTGCCCTTGCGAACCGCCTCCATCATCGATCTTTCCCACGAAAGCCTCATGCGCCTATGGACACGCCTCATCGCCTGGACAAAAGAAGAAGCCCATGCCACGGCGATCTATCGTCGCCTTTCAAAAAGTGCTGAGCAGCACGAGAGGGGGGAGGCGAGCTTGTGGCGCAATCCCGAGCTCCAGATCGGCTTGCGATGGCGCCGAGAGAGCAAGCCTACACCGGCATGGGCCGAGCGCTACGGGGAAGGCTTTCAACGGACAGTGAGGTTTCTGAACAAGAGCCGGAGAGCCCAGCTGTTGCGGCTGCTCTCGGTGGCGGCGATGGTCGTTCTCGTGATCGGTGTTCTCACCTGGAAGGTGTACCAACAGCGGGAGCAGATCGGTGCCCTGCAAAGGCAAGTGTCGGAAGAGCGCTCCAGGAAAATGCAGGCGGAGAAAGATGTCGCTGCGCTCCGCCAGAAGAGTAAGGATCTGACAGCCCACGTCAATCAACTGCAAAAAACTCGAGGAATTTTGAACGAAAAGATCGTAGGGCTTCGCGACAGCAACAAGGGCCTGGAATTGCGGATTGACGCGCTCAACCAGGAAAATAGGCTCCTCGTCGCGAACATCGAAGGGCTGAAGGAAGAATACGACCGCTTCGTGGCTAAGCTTGAAGACATGCAGGATCAGAGCGACCGGCTTACCAGCAATGTCGATACTCTCGACAAGGAGAATGCCCGGTTGGATGAAGAGTTGAGATCGTTAAGGACCGTAAATCTTGAGCTCTGGGACAAAGCAATGACCCTAGGCTTTTTTGAGGAGGCTTCTGTGAAGGAGAAGAAAGCACGCCATCGCCCTCCGGAACTCTCGCCGCCGCCGCTGTCGGTTCGATTCTTTTCAATACCGAAGGACATTTTAGGTATCGATGGGCTCCGCCGGCAGGTCGAGGAGTTGCAGGAGCAACTGAAGCAGCTTCGCGATGAAAGATTCAGACTGGTGGACGAGGCTGACTGGCTGAGAAGGGAGAACGTGCTGCTGGAGAAACAGATTGCCGCGCTTCGCAAGGAGAATGACAATCTTGAGCGCGCCCGCGAGGGTCTTGTATCGCGAAACCGCCAGCTGCAGGAAATAGTTGCCGAGGCGGAGCAGGTCAGCCTCGAGCTGAAAAAGAGCGCTGTCGAATGGCAGGAGAAAAAACAGGAACTGCAGAAGAGCATCGAGCTGCTGCAGAAAGAGAATGCAAAAAAGGCAGATTCCCTTGACGAGCAGTTACGAAAAATGCGCCTTCTTCGCTGGCGAATCTTCATGACGCGCCGGGAGAACGAGGGACTGAAAAAGCTCATCGAAACCAGCGTTGATAGACTGATTGCAGCCACCGGCAGTCCACAACGGGCTCCGGAGCTATCCGCGCTTTTGGCTGTGCTGGCTTACCGTTTGGCCCCCTTCGACCCTGACGATCCTGCCCGCCCTTCAATCTACAATACCCTTTGGTCTGCCTTGAACCGGTTCGATGAGAAAGCGGCCCAAGACTTGATCTCGCCCATCGGCGACCAGACCAACAAGCTCTGGACAACCCGCAGCCACCTCATTGTGCAGGAGATTTGCCAGAGGGTCTCACGCGGCCTCTCTGAGGCTGAATGGAAGGAATTCCTGCCGGCTGACGCCCCTTACACCCCTGAGTCTGCATGGCCCTGCTCAGATTATTGAAATACGTGCCGCATCGGCAATGGGTGTTCAGTACTCCGAAGGCGGATGTTTCATATTCCAAAACGGTTGCGAATCTATTTTTTGTTCGACCGCAGCCTTCTGACAAATCTGAGTCGCTATGCTCGGCCCCCGGCTCGTAGACCTACGGCTCGGAGAGCGCCACAGCGGATTCAACGTTTATTGCGGCAATGCCATATGGCCGCACAATCAAGTCCGCACCAGGCGGAGAGAACCTTACGCGTGGAACTTGTCCGCCATAGGAGGATTATGCGAGCCTCCTTTTCCCAAAAGCGCATGACATATGTCGCAGCGCAGGATTCATCCGATGGGGTTGCCAAAGTGATCTATCAGTCAAAGGATTCTAAGACAACCAAAACATTTTGAAACCTACATTTAAAAAGACCCAGCCGCAGCCGCACTGGTGAACTATACTCAAATCGGCCTGAATTTTCAATTCATCGCAAAAATTAGTATTGTCAACAAATCCCGCTTTGGTTATCAGAATGGTTCTTGCGGTCGTTTAATTGGCGTCTCAATATGTTGGGCCACATCTGAAACCGGTACACAATTCACCATTTTTGATTAATCAGCTTGGCGTAGTTTCATACAAGCGGCGCCGCTGGCCAAAAAAACGGCCAGTTTAATCAGAATAAAAACTATATTTTTGTAATAAATGATGAAGTTTCACACGAGTACCGATCAAGCCGGGTCCGGGTCTTTTTGTTTTTTGCCGCCGAAATATCTCATAAACTGTGCGCGTTCATAAGCAGCGGGATTGCTGCTTTTAGCCTGGCTCATCTTTCCTCTGAAATCAGACAGATTGCTGTAACCTTTGCCTGCCATCCAATCTTCCAGAGTTTTTAGCATTTTGCCGATTTGTCCTTTGCCGTTTTCGTAAAGGGTGGACGCTACCTGGACGGCATCGGCGCCGGCCAAGAGCTGCTTAATAAGAGCCGTGCCGTCATGAACACCGGTTGAAGCGGCCAGATCGCAATTAACTCTTTCAGCCATGATGGCGATCCATCGCAAGGAAATCGAGAGGTCGGACGGGACGCTGAAAATATTGGCGGATTTGACCTCTAGTTTGTCGATATCGAAATCCGGGCTGAAAAAACGATTAAACAACACCAGTCCGGAAATACCGGTTTTCGACAATTTCTGGATCATGGGCCCTAGATTGGAAAAATAGTAGCTGATTTTCAAGGCAATGGGAAGGCTGACCGCCTTTTGAACCTGCTCGATGATCTGAAAATAAGCCTTCTCTTTTTCTTCACTGGTGCGCTCAAAGTCAGAGGGCAGGAAAAACATATTCAGCTCCAGAGCATCCGCACCTGCCTTCTCCAGCTGAGATGCAAAGGCGAGCCATTCGTGGGAATATACACAGTTGACGCTCGCGACAATAGGAATGGAAACATTTTTTTTGCTTTCGCTGATGAGGGTGGTGTACTTGTCTATATTATCCTCTTTGATCTTGTAATCATAGTAATCAAATTGATCGAGGTTGTACCCTTTTGACTCGGCTTCTTTCATGATGTCTTCATATTCAAATGCAATCTCCTCTTCGAAGATGGACTTTAACACCACGGCCCCTGCGCCGTTCTCTTCCAGCTCTTTAACGCTTTTGACTGAATTGGTTAAGCCTGAGCTGCCTGCGATAACAGGATTTTTTAGTTTCATTCCCAGATACTCAGTTGATAAATCCACCATTTAAATTCCTCCTTTGCGATTAATGTATGGCCACCAAGGTACTTAGTCACGATAGCTATAATGCTTTTTAGATCTTAATGTGTTAGTGGCTAAACCTTTTCAGTTAATCGAACCGTCTCTGACAAGATCGTTAGGGCGCTATATCCAAAATTCATAAAAATAGGGTAAGAACGCAACCGTTTTTACCTCGAAACAATAATATCATAATGCCGGACTGTCAATCAGTTAAAACAGTTCAAACGTCCGCCTTCAAAAAAAATCGCCACTGACAATGCGTATCCTCCGGGTGGGGGTCCGGCGGTGCAAACAGACAGTCTATTTCGATGCGTTGGTCTATTTCCCGGGCAAAGCTGGCAAACTCTGCCCGGTGCATTTCTTTGCAGGCATATTCCTTCAGGCCCCTTTTCGTTCTGGCCGCCTGGGTCGGGCAGGAGGGGACGGTGATAATCACCTCGTCTGGTTTTTGTTCTATTTCATATCCAACCAGAATGCACCATGGGAAAAACCGCAGCGCACTGACAAAACCGTCCAGTCCCTTTTGCTGAATGTCAAATCGCTTTAACAAATCTTTGGCAGCCATTGCCGTTACTTTGCCCCAAACGCGTTCATTCAGTTGATCCGCAGTGGCTTCATCAAATTGCTCCGTTATATTAAGGTACCAGAAAGCATCCACTACGCGATAATGCCATAAGAGAAACTGGATGTAATTGCGAAGGTCAGGTGCATCCATTTTTTCAAAGATTTCAAGATTCATGGCAACCTCCTGTTAGGCTCAGTAATTTTGATCGTGAAATTTAAGATAGCCTGATAAAATTGTCCCCGTCAAAATCAGCCCACCCACCAGCGCAATCCCCGGGCCAAAGAAACTGACATCCCCGAAAAATCCAATCAAAGTCGGAGAACCGCCACCGCCGACCAAAAAAGCAATGGGAACCGTGAGAGAAACCATAATGCTTCTCTCCTTGGGCGAACTGACCATGGACAAGGCCGCAAGCCCGGCGGGGAAAAAACAAACTGCTACCAGCGGCTGCAAAAAAACAGCGACGCCGACCCAGGATGATGAAGCAAACCCGATAAATATCGTCATCAATCCGGTCAATAAAAATACAACCCGCAAAATCTGTTTCGGTCCGATACGGTCCGTCGCCCACCCGCCAATCAGCGTCATTGCGATTCCGGCGATCCTCGACAGCGCTATCAATGTATTGGCCCAATTCCGTTCCATACCGTGATCTGTAACCAGGTAAAGCGGCAACATAGTGTAGATACCGAGGGTGCTGCTGATACCTAAACTGAACAATATCACCATAATCCAGAAAGAGGGTTTTGATAAGATATTAAGATAAGAAGCATACCCAACGAATTCTCCATGAAATTCTCCACCGCGACCAAAACGGGCGAACACACCGGCAAGCAGAAAGGTCGCAATGCCAAGGATCATAAAAACAGTCCGCCATGTAAACCAGTACAAAACTGCCTCACACACAAGCGGTGCCAGGACAAAGCTCAGATTGGGTGCCAGTTCATGGACGCCGATGGCTTTTCCCCAGTCTCGGGGTCTGACCAAAGCGGTCAAAGTGGCAATACTTGATGGAATATAGGGGCCGGTGGCCATGCCCACCATAATTAACCCCAAGCGCATTCCCCACAAACCGGTGCTGAACGAGGTGAACAGCAATGCAAAGCCCAAAACGATATTGGTACTGATAATGGTTTGCTTGTGGGTCAGGCGAGAAGTTATAAACCCCGAGGCGAGTATGGCTGCAAAAAATCCCAACGAGATCAAAAGAAAAAGAGATCCACCTTCGGCATGGCTGATTCCCAAATCGGATTCGACGGCAGGCATCAAAGGGGCCAGAACAATTCGAGCTGAAAAATTCACAAAAAAGATGGAAGTGAGCAGTACCAGTGCCGGCAATCCGTCGCGAAACGCTGCCTGCAAATGGGTCTGATTTGTGTCGGCATTCGGCAGATTTGAGTTATTAGGCATATTCAACCACTCAATTCATAAGCCACCGGTCATGCCGGTGAGAATTTAAAGGGTTCTACCGTTACCGCGTGGGCATGCTTGATGGGTGCAAACCTGATCGATGCCGGCGGCTTATGAATTGAAATAAAAAAGAATTTTTTTGCTTATTTGTTACGGTTAATTGGTATCGGCCGGCCGAACAATCAGCACCAAATCCGACTGAAAAGAACAAGATACTACCAATGATGAATAGGTCAAGTCGTCATCAAAGACCGACAGATACGATAAAATAGAGATAAAAAATTCTTTTTAAAAAATCAGCGGCCACCAGCAGAGGTGGCCCCGGCCCCTTCCAGGAGCCATCCTCATACCCTCAGCTCTGCTGGTGGTCGCTGATTTAAGGATCCAGATCGTAAACCTCTAAAACCGGAGGGTCAAACATGATCTGACCAATGACCACACGGTTTAAACCGGTATGTTTGCGCCTGGACAATAATCGGGCAACACGCTGCCCGGTCGAAAAATTCTCCCCCACATCTGCCTGGTTAAGAAAAGCAATGCGCATAGCTTCCGGGCAAAAGCCCTTAAATAGTCCCTCGTTGCGGACCAACACATCTGCGATGGCGGCAGCAGTTACATTCGAGCCCAACTTGAGTCCGGTCAACCGGGCAAAGTGTGCATGTCTAAAAACCAATCGTTCTGTCAAAGGTTGGCCCACACCATTCAAACCCACCATTGCCACCAATCTTTTGGTGCAGGCCGGGATGACAGGTTCATGGGCAGCCGGCGCTTTTAGCGGTTTTCCGGCGGCACCATCGGCTTCCACGATAATCCATTGAAACAGACCGGAGTTCCAGAGTTCCCCGATGATATCAGGCTGGAACCCGATAAGTTTGCCGGACTCCGACAGCTTGCCGACGGCTGCCGTAAGGTGCAAATGTCTATCCAGCATCTCCCCGGCCCGATCCAATATGCTTGTGACGGAATCGGATAAAATCACACAGCCGGCCTGACCCAAAGACGGTTCAAATATTTTAGTGGTGGTGGTGGTCAAAACCGGTTCGCCGGCCATTGACAACTCGCGGGCGAGTTTGAACATCAACGTTGTTTTTCCACCCCCGCCCACCAGGCTGACAACGCCGCCGCCTTCCAGCATCAGCCCATCCCTTAGCGAGGCCATGGATATGTCCTTAGTCCATTTTTTCTAACAACATGTTGTAAAGATATGAAAGTTTGAGCAAATTACAACTGCCATCAATTGAAGATTGTCAATAATCAATTCCTGATTGTCCGGGCTGGCTGCGGTTATAAAACCTCAGGATTGCTTCAAGCACAGATCCGCTGATGGCCCGGGCCTTATCAGAGATCGTGAAGCAATAGCTTCGCTCGCCCCGTGGATCGATGTCACCGATTTTCAAACCTTTCGTAACCTGACTGTTCGGACGGATAAGTCCACGCAGGACGCCCTCTATTCCTGACCGTACTTCGACCCCGGCGACAGAGCCGATGATTTCATTCTTTTTGACGCACTCACTGATATGTCGAACAGACAGAAATTGCCCGGCCGCCGGCGACCGCAACACCCGCTCTTCGGTAAACCCGGCTATAGGGCCGGGAGTTCCTGTGTTCGACTGGGCTTCCCCGGATGTGATAAGGATGCCCAGGTTGTGCCCGCGATTGGTCTCGATCACCAAATGAACATCTTTACCGGCATAAAATCCAGGCCCCAGACCAATTACCAGCGGTGCTTCACTCATGTGGGTCCCTAAATTTTTTTTTGCCAAAACGGCATCCACGCTCACCGCGGGCTGTATCGCGGCTATCGTCTGCCAATGTGGGTCAACCATCACTGCAATTTTATTCTTCTTCCAGCATCGTTCAATCTCGTCATGGGTTTGGGTCCGCACAGCCCTGACGTTCTCGATCTCTTTTTCCCCCTCATGGACGGCTTCGCAAAATGAAACCGCACGCCTTACCGCCAGCGGATAATCTGTCTCCAGCATCAAGATCTTTCTAAAATTGGACATGTACAACCGCCAGGCCACAGCACTGGCCATTTCTCCGGCACCTTTAACGGATATTATGAGTTCATTTAGCGGTGTCACCGTCTGAATTTTCATATCCCTCAATCCAATCCCGCACTCGATTTTTGCCATAAATTTTTCCCCATCCAATCACAATTTCATCGACCGGAATGTCGGCGTATGTCCCGTGATCATCGACATACTCCATAAATTGCTTTTTATCGGTATTAAAGGAATGAAAAATCGAGTCCTCTCTACCATTGAATTCAAGCGGAAGGACCTTGTGCTTTCGGCAAAGTTCGATGTTAAACGCAGGGGTTGCCTTAACCCAATGGTCAGCCAGGTAAAATTCCACGAAACCGTGATAGACGAATAAATCGGTCCCCAGAAATTCGATCAGTTGTCTGGTTGCCAAATGATTGCGAACCGTGGCGAAACCGACCCGGCTCGGGATGCCGCAAACCCGTCCCAAGGCACAGAGCAGGCTTGCCTTGCCTATGCAAAACGCCCGCCCTTTTTTTAACACATGGCTGGCACGGTAATGTTCAGGGCGATAAAACGGCAGATAGGGATCGTACCAGATAACATCTCGCACCGCATAGTAAAGTTTTATGGCCTTTGATATCGGATCGTCTTGGGTGTTCTTAAGGACATCTGCGGCATAGTCTATAATGGATTGATTGTCACTATCTATAATTTCTGTCGATGAGAGATATTGTAAAAATTTCTGACCCATTGACCAGACCTCTTTATAGCCGTCTTATAGGCAAAAATTATTAAAATTCATAAACGCGCAGTTTTGGGCGAACCTTCGCAATTTGCATACCGTATACCAGACAATCAAGTGGTTCGTCAAAGGATTGCTGGGGAAAAACTGGCAAGTTTCACCTCAACCCGGGGCGTCGAAGAGAATCATATCTGAAAATGGCCGTATAAAACGAACCAAGATCTCCGTTAAACAAGAATAAAATCCATTCTTGTATTTCATCTAAAATAGAATTATAAATTGAAGGGATCATTATACTCTAATAACAAGGAGGATCTGATGGCATCTAAAGTAATGGTGATTGTATCGACGGCTGAAAAACAGAAGGCTTTAACCGGCATTATGTATGCAGTCAACGCTCAGAAAAATAAATGGGTTGATGATATCAAAGTCATATTTTTCGGCCCCTTTGAAAACCTTATGTGCGAGGATGAAGAAGTCGTGCAGGCGGCTTCCCAACTGCTGGACTATCAAACGCCGATTGCCTGTAAATTTCTATCCGATCGGGACGGTATCAGCAACAAACTGGAAGAACTGGGCGTTAATGTCGATTATGTGGGGTCTCTAATTTCCGGCTACATAGCTGAAGGTTACGTCCCGCTTGTCTTTTAAGGCGGCCGCAAGGGTTTCAATGTCACACCAAACACCAACAGCCGGCATAATTTTAGCGGGTGGAAGCTCAACAAGATTTGGACGTCCCAAACAGCTTTTGAAACTCAGGGGAAAATACCTGCTGGAGTATGTTCTGAACGCCGCTCTGGAATCCAAACTGAATCATGTCGTACTGGTTTTGGGGCACGAGTATCAAAGAATTTTGCATACATTGGTGACCTGCACCACCCATGAACGCCTTCAGCTGGTAATCAACCACCACTACCTTGAGGGTCAAAGCCGGTCGCTTAAGGCCGGGTTGCTAAAAATCCGGGATACATTTCCAGCGGTGATGTTTTTGCTCGGCGATCAGCCCATGCTGGATTCTAACACCATCGACCATATGTTAGACAAATTCCAGCATTCCGACAAGGACATCTGCGTCCCGGTTTGCAACGGAAAGCGGCGCAACCCCGTCATATTCAATCGGGTCCTTTTTGATCAGCTTATGGGGATTGAAGGCGATATCGGCGCCAGGGACATCATTCGGGCCAATCCCGACCGCGTGCTCTGCGTGGAGATGAACAACCCATTATGCTTTGTCGATATCGATTCTCAACAAGATTTCGAAAATTTTCAGTTGCTTCTTGATTAATTGATTTCGTACTTGCTTCAATATCGGCTTTGGTTTAAAATCAGCGACCACTCGCAGAGCTGGAGGTATGAGGAAGGCCCCTGGAAGGGGCCGGGGCCACGCTCTGCTGGTAATCGCTGATTTTCTTCATAATTCGTCCAACATGGGGGTATTATCGTCATGATTCACAAGATAGCAGAGTTTACCGGTTTACCGTTGCTGGCAGTGGAGACCGGATTCCTCCTATTGCTTACGATTATATTTGTCATCATGGTCCTATTGGTATTGGCGATATTTAGAATCAAACAGGAGATCATCAAGATAAGCTACACGACCAATTATATAACACGCTTAATTGAGCGGGGTTTCAAAGACCGTAAACTATATAAGATAAACTATGATCTCAAAACCGAGCGGATGATTCTTGGCATGTTAGAGCAAGGTATACCCTCCGACCAAATCGTAAAAAACATTTATGTCAGCGAAGAATATGTCGAGATGATCGCAGAATTGGCTGAAGAAGAGGGGTTGTTGCCTACACAAACAGATTAAAGAACATTGAAATCATGCCGATATAATTTGTAACCATTTATAAAAATTCGATAATTCCGAACAGAACATATGCTTGTATGGTTAGCCTTGGAATTGGGAAATAAAATGCAAACAAATTATATCAAAGCACGGAGATCAAACTTATATCTATATCAGACAGTCCCCCTTTACTACAGAGCGATCGGTGATAAATTTGGTATTTATAAACCTTCGGGAATTAGCCTAAAGGAGATGCGTGTTAGGGAAAATCTTGTTCCAAGCGAATTATATTTAAAAAAAACTGATAAGGCTAAGGGTACCAGGGATGTGCAAAAGGCTTTTAATAAACAGCTTCAAAGTGACTTAGAGTCGAATAACCTGGAAAATGTAAAAAAGACGGTGGTGAACCTGGTTGATGAGATGTTCTCGGAACCTTCAAGCGGGGTGCTCGAAGGGTTGCCAAATACCGTCAATATCATCGTCGGGGAATTTATCAAAGATCCTGAGGTCATTAAAAATTTCTGGCATATCTCTGACAAAGACTACACGACGGCATTGCATTCGGTCAATGTCATGGCACTTGCTATTCGGTATGCCATTTCTCGGAGATTCAATAAAACCAACATAAAGCTATTGGGATTATGTGCATTGCTGCATGATGTCGGTAAGACCCAAATCGACAATGATATTCTAACCGCAACACGGAAATTAAGTGATAAGGAATTTGCAAAAATTAAATTTCATCCAATTCAAGGATACAACCTATTGAAGCGCTGCAAATTTTCAAACCCGGAAGTAAAACTCACCGCCTTACAACACCATGAAAAATTAGATGGCAGCGGATACCCAAATAGATTGACGCATATATCAGAATTTGCGCAGATAATTAGTATATTAGACTGCTTCGAAGCATTAACAAATGACGATAGACCCTATAGAGATTCAATGATTCCATATAATGCATTGGATTTAATAAAAAAAGAAGTTATTGCCGGAAAGTTTGACAAAAATATCTACGCAAAATTCATATACAGTCTGTCGTAACATCAAATACCTCAAAAGCCAAATCAGCCGGACGCATTGATCAGGGTAATCTGATCGTTCAAAGTCCAAAAATCGTAAACAATCCCGATTCCGACCAACCCGCCGGTGAATAGATACAGAATGCCGGTAATCCATTTTCCCATGTACATGCGATGAATTCCGAAAAGCCCTAAAAACGTCAACAGAATCCAGGCGATATTATAGTCCACCTTCCCGGCCTTAAATCTCAATTCCGCTTGACGGTTCATGGATGGGATTAGAAAAAGGTCTACGATCCAGCCGATAAATAACAACCCCAGCGTAAAAAAATAAATGGTACCGGATATGGGCTTCCCATAATAAAACCGGTGGGCGCCTGTAAATCCAAACACCCATAAAACATATCCGATCGTTTTTCTGTGCGTAACGTACTCGTTGGCCAATGTTTGACCTCCTTATTAATTTTTTTCTTATAAAAAGACAGAGCGAGCAAACTTCCCTATAGCGGCCTATGGCGACGATGGTTGAAACTGTTAGTTTTTCGATTTCTGAAAAGCGGTCGTCACGCGCCATACGGCTGAAATCGAATTCGCCGTTGCGGCAGTATTCGCGCATTGAAATCCGGGGGCCAAAATTGACCCAGACATACCCGAAGCGCTGCCAGCGGCTGAGAGCCATCAATATCAAAGTGCGTCTGATAAACCCCCTCTATGGTGGCCATGTAAATATAGCGCTCGAGCACCCTTCGGTACAATGGATTAGCCTGGTTTGCGACGAACAAAATACGCCCCCATGGCCCGAATCAGGGTTTGCAGGGGCCAGGTTTTGGCCCACTCCCCGACAGCATAGGAAAGTGTGGTTTTTTCAGCAATTGTAGCAAAATGGCAACAAGAAAGACAGGATCTTCTGTTATTGCTTTGGATTCTATGTAGTCTCTATTCCCTAAAATAAGTCAGTTTAAATTTGGCAGAAGAATTCTTTCGAATGAAATCTCTCCGCGGCAAGCCGCGGAGTATCATGTTTTTAGGATTTAACTCACTTTTATCGCAGCAAGCTGCGGGGAATTTAACCCATGAGAGATTAAAAAGCCTTAGACACAATTTGTAATAGACAGGTGAAATCCGAAACCGGTAAAAATGACCGTTTTTTTATAGATGCAAATTGGGCGATTATTTAACTGTTGCCTTATAACTGTCCATGATGGTATTTATAACTATTGACATTTAAAATTCCGAAAGGATAAATTTAAAAATTTTGGGTAAAAAAAAGTATACCATTCCAAAGTGATTTTCAATTCGTAGATTCGATATTCCGATTTCTTGGGGAGCAAAGGCACAATCCATGCGCCGATCCGGCATGAAATTCCCAGCTTACATTTTAATTGCCGCGTTGCTCGCTTTATGCGCCTGCGACTCCCAACATCCCATGCCCGATTACGATAAACAAGCGGCTTGGAAAACCCTGGGAATAGAAGCCTCCCAGGAGGCTTTCGATGAAAAGCTCAAGTCCCTTGCCGACGTTGTTCTCGATCCGCCGCCCGAATGGGGCAAGGATTACAATCCCACGTTTCCACCCGACATTCCCTTCAATCCCGATGAGTGGCTGACCAACGATCCCGGACCCTCAGTGGCCGTGCCCGATGCACCCAAAGGCGGGGTTCTTCGGCTTTCGATCCCCAGCTATCCGCCAACGATCAGGACCGATGGGCCCAATTCAAGGCTCGCCACCCTTTCAACCATCCACGGGCTCATTTACGAATCCCTCATGGGGTACGACCAAACAATCGGGGATTATGTTCCGGGGCTCGCATCTCACTGGCAGGTGGACGACGATCGCCAAACCTTTCGTTTTCGTATCAATCACAAAGCCCGCTGGGCCGATGGTAGGCCGGTGACGGCGGATGACGTTGCCGCCACCTTCGAGCACTACATGAATCCCGACCGCAAGGATCCATCGGTTTCCCAGTATTACGACGAGCTCATCGAACAGGTGAAGGTTCTCGATCGCCTGACGGTTGAGGTCCGTTCCAAGGAGCCTCGCTGGCAGAGCCTGCTTACGATTTCGGGAAGCAGAATATACCCGGCCGCCTACATCCGCATGGACGGCGAGACCTATGTGAACGAATGGAACTGGAAGCTTCCGCCCGGAACGGGCCCGTACGAGCTGAAAAGCGAGGACATCAAAAAGGGCCAGTCGATAATGGTTAGACGGAGGAAAGATTACTGGGACGAGGACAATCCAAACTTCCAGGGCGTTTATAATTTTGACGCGATCCGCTGGGAGGTCATCCGCGACGCCGAGCTCACCTATCAAAAGTTCTTGGCCGGTGAGTTGGACCTTTATTGGGTTTCTCGAGCCCAAAGGTGGGTGGATGAGCTCGACAAGGAAAATGCAATCCAGATGGGCTGGATTCAAAAGCGCAAGATTTACAATCAGTCACCC
>Ga0316190_10000148_pt1 | contig 44288 bp, 34 predicted proteins | sample Eddworburrow2_MG_FD_204929 | JGI IMG/M metagenome (GOLD analysis project Ga0316190, IMG submission 204929) | Coastal sediment microbial communities from Maine, United States - Eddy worm burrow 2 | ecosystem: Environmental > Aquatic > Marine > Coastal > Sediment | place: USA: Maine | collected...
GGCTTGTCCATCTTCGGCCTGATGTTCTTTTACCCAGCGCCCCAATATTTGGGGATTGATATCCAGACTGTTTGCCGCTTCTTTCCGTGTGTAGCCTTGCTCAAGCACCAGGCTAACTGCATCCAATTTGAACTCTTTTGAATATTTCTTTCTGGTTGTCATTCTTCTCTACCTCAGTTAAGTCAATTATGCTTAACTGGGTTGTACATATCCATTAGACCACCTCAAATCTGCTGATGAAGCTTTAGTGCTGATTCTCAAAAAATAAGTCAATTGAAGAAAGATTATTCGTATGATTTGATTGCTGATCAGCCCATCGGTTTGTAATGAGTGAATTTTTTATTAGATCAACAAACCTGCTGTGATTATTTGCGCTGTTGAAATATTTATATTCGTTTAAGGGTGCTGGTTGTCATCCTTGAACGTGTAATTGGTTTAGAGGCCAAATATTCTGGAAGCATAGTCATTATCTAAGTTGTAGGTCGAATCAATTTTTGGGTGTTTATCCATCTTGTTTGTTATGATGAGGTAACCGCTTTGGTTTAAAATCCATCATTCTGTTGGTATTAAGCGGCATCGTGCCAGTCATAGACTGATCAAATATGCAGAACACTTTCAGGTGCTGCACATTATGATATGTATTTATTGTTGCTGCTATCTGTGATGACTCGGTGCTGCAATCAAATCAGACGTAGGAAGAATAAGGTGCTGGTTAATAAAAATTAATTATCAACACAGTAAAGTATGTTTTGTACTGTCAATAATGGGTGTTAATGGTAATGGCAATAAAATATGTATCTCCAGTCGCAGTGAGTCTATCGATGGAAAAAATATTAGCACCAAAATTATTCTGTATAATATTGACTTGCATGTTCGGCTTGGCAGGTCAGGCCCTGGGCGATTCAAGTGAAAGTAGTGAAGGTATGGCGGCTGCCATTATTCTCAAGCCCAATATGTACAATGGCTTGGTGATTTTTCGTATCTGCGCCAAATGTCACTATGAAGAGGGCTGGGGGCAACGTAGTGGCACTTTTCCACAACTTGCCGGGCAGCATGCCAAAGTCATCATCAAGCAACTGGTTGATGTGCGTGATCATAAACGCGAGACCGTCGGAATGGACCACTTTGCGATGTTAAAGGAGATTGGTGAGCCTCAAGTGCTGGCGGATGTTGCAGGCTATATCTCATCTATACTCATGACTCCAAATCCAGGTCTAGGGGCAGGCACAGATCTGGTTCATGGTAAGAAGCTCTACGATAAATATTGTTTTGCCTGCCATGGTGAAAATGGTGAAGGGAATAATGATCGTTTCTTTCCACGTATCCAAGGGCAGCATTATGAATATCTATTGCGGCAATTCAAATGGATCTACAGTAAAGAGCGTACCAATGTTCAGCCAGGCATGGTGAGTGCTATCTCAGATTTTACACAGCGAGATGCTGAAGCCGTTATTGATTATATCTCCCGTCTAAAACCACCTAAAGAGAAGGTGGCGCCATCAGTGAAGTGGAAAAATCCAGATTTTGAATAATAGAGGTAATGTTTTCTAATATTGATGTAGGTGCGTTGTCTATTCATCAGGCCAATTATGCTTTCTATGACAGTTGTTTCGAGCGCTGTTAAGCAATATCAGTAAACAGAGCTACGCTCTCTTGTCAGTAATTTTTACACTCTTTTGAACTCTATGTTCTGTTTGCGGAGGTTTGTGGAATGCATAACCAATTGTTGTTTCAGGTTAATTGTGTGTTCTCTGGATTTTCACTGCTAACAGGAGTGTCAGTAAATTTTACACTTGGCTTGTTGGTCGAGTCGCTAAGAACGAGTCATCTCTTTTATTGCGACAAAAGGCTGCCGCATTCTCTACTGAACCAATGCAATATGGGGAGGTGTGTTGTGCCGTAATTGCTGTAAAAGCCGTTGGCATTGCCGTATGCTCATCTCAATGCCATAGCGTTGCTTAAGGTGTGTTTTCAGAAGTTTTCCACTCCATTTGCTCTCAATGTACTTCAACTCAGAAGGTTTAAATAAAACATCGTGCTGCAACTGTTTTAGTTGATCATCGCGAACCTTGGTTGGCCGCCCTGTTTTCTGTTCATCCTTAAGCCCCTCAATCCCGTACTCCTTAAAATAGCGAACCCAGCGTTCCACAGTTCGTTGATGCACGCCAAACCACTCCGCTACCTGGCAGCAGCAACAGCCCTCAGTTACTAATAATACGCAATGTAAACGATGTAAAAAGTGAGATCCGGAAGAACTGTTGATCTCTCCCTTAAAAGTGGATTTCAGGGCAACTGAATCTGAAGCGTCAATGTTATGCATTATTACAATTCCCTTGTTTTTAATGCGCTAAATAAAAGCTGCAACTGTAACTGACTATAGAACAATGTCATGAGATGTCCAGCTTGCGGCAGCAGTTTTGTCGTTGCTGAAAGTGCGTGCAGGCTGGTGCAGAGTTTGCTTGTCTATTTGCGTAATAAAAACATTCTGTTATGTGAGCAGTAGAAAGCCAACAAATTATAAGGAGATAAAAATGAGGACAATTCTATTAGCTGTAACATTTGTGTGCTTTATGACAGTAACTGTAGGCCAGGCTATAGCAGCTCCAATACTGACACTTGATGCTCCAGATAGGGTGCTTGCAGGATCCCCCTTTATTGTAACAATTGGCATTTCAGGAATGGAGACAGATGTTGATCTTGGAGCCTTTGATTTGGATCTTAGTTTAGTGTCATTAAATAGTTCATATAGCGCTTCACATATACATACAAGTTTTGGAACTCAGTTGGGAAACCCTCTTACAGAGGCTATATCGTATGCAGATCCCTCCTCTTCTGGAAACTTTATAACAATTAATGCATATGAGGTCTCACTCTTGTGGGATTTAAGCTTTCAAGCAGATAGTTTCGATCTGGTTAGGTTTTGGTTTGATACGCCTTCCTTTGTTGATCCAAAAAACAATCGAGATTATCTACTGGCTGTGCATGATGTTGTTTTAAGTGATGCGCTTGGATATGTCTTTGAAGCCGACAACCCAGATATAAGGTACGTCACTGTTGTTCCAGAGCCTGCAACGCTTGCGCTTTTTACCCTGGGGTTAATTAGTGTTGGGTTTGCTAAAAGATCTAGAAAATCTTAATTAGTAAGTAGTGTGCCTATAAATATTACTGTACAGGGGCCATTGTTAAGCAGTTGTCCTACTTGAATATAGAAATATTACAATTAGTGCTAACAGTTATTGTTCTTAATAGAACTAAGCTTTAGGGCAGAAATTTGTTCCCAGTGATGCGATTAATGATCAATAAACAGACTTGCCTCCTTAATGTACTTGCGGTCTGTCTATGTAATTAACGATAGGGAGTGTACTAATGTTGTCCGAACATTATTGCGAGCATCCGGGGTCAGAGTGACAGCTTTGTTTTAGTCTGAACCCAAGTGTTGATTTATTGCTTGATTTTAACAGTTGATCTATTTATGTCTTGCTAATGGATGGGTGCAAGGAGTGGAGTTCAAACAAGAGTCCCTTTGGGTGTTAATACGACACAGGTGGAGATCTGGTTATGAAAACGTTAAATATTACAGCAGTATGGATGCTTGTTTTGAGTGCGGTTTTCTCAATCCAGACAATAGGCCAAGCCCATGCTAACAATGATGGGTGGAATGATGCCGATGCTGCGACGTTCGTCTACTGGGCTCAAAAGTTCTCCCTACCGTTTACGAGTGTAGAGAATGTAACTGTTGACCGCACAGTCGCGAGCTTGGATGAGTTAGAGGAGGAGGTTGCTCTTAGTATCCCTGACCCCATTCATGGGATAAATATAATTGGCACCATCAATTTAAATAGTGAATCCAGCCTGGTTCGGATACTGTTGGTGGATTCAAGCTCTGTCGAGCACCTTATCTACGAAGTCTACCCATTGCTTGCTACGGAAGGCACGTTTGATATCTCAATCGTGTGTGAGGAGAGTTGTTTTCTTGAGCCAACTATCGCCCAGTCCTTGAAAGTGGAGGTCGTTGACGCTTCAGCACATATTGCAGAGATTTCGTTTCTCGATCAACCTGCGCTGTTAGCTGGTGAAATCCCGAGTGCGCGACAAGAAATAAAGACCTTCCAAGATAGCGTCAAGATCAATGTACTCAATGCCCGTATTCAGGATAAAGGTCTTAAATGGCGAGCTGGAGAGACTCGAGTATCGCGGCTAAGCCACAATGAGAAAAAGCGCTTTTTTGGCTTTGAAACCGTGGATCGGATACTCAATCTGCAGGGCTTCGAATACTACGTAGGTGGTGTGTTCGAAACATTGCCGCGTGCAGCACCGCCGGGCGTCACAAATATGGTGCCCGATACCTTCGATTGGCGAAACAGACACGGCGCCAATAGGCCTTCTTCTCCCTACTACGATGGAGATCCGTTGAGCAGCGGTTGGATAACGCCCATCAGGGATCAGGCTAATTGCGGTAGCTGTTGGGCCTTCGGCGCAACCGGGGCGACTGAGGCGGCAGTTAATCTGTACTTCAATGACCACATTGATTTAGATTTAGCAGAGCAAGACCTGCTTTCTTGCAGCGGAGGAGGCAGTTGCTCAGGCGGCTGGCCCGACGATGCGCTGGACTACATAAAGAATACGGGAATTGTCGATGAGGCGTGCTTTCCTTATTCGGCGACTGGTGAAATATGCAGCAATAAATGCATGGTTCCGGCCGAAACAATCATGATCGCTGGGCAGACTGATTTTGCTGCGCCACAGACGGAAGAAAAGCTCAAAACCCTATTGATTGAGCAGGGGCCCGTAAGTGCAGGCCTCTGGAGCTTGGGGCACGCCATGACCCTTGTTGGCTACGACATCGACCGAACAGACGGACGGACGATTTGGATCCTCAAGAACAGCTGGGGCGCTGATTGGGGTGAGCGCGGTTACTGGAGATATAAGACCAATATTACGGACTATGGCGCAACCACGGCTTTGTTAACTCCTATCTCAAGTAGCGTGCCGCGTGTGATTTCCTGTCAGGATAATGACGGCGATGGTCTCTATTATTGGGGTATTTCACCTGATAAACCGCCAGCGTGCCCCACGTCTGCACCGAGTAAAAATGATTGTGACGATGCGAGCCCCCACTTGGGCGCCTTGAATTCGGGGCGGCAGTGTGAGGTTCTCGACCCCTCGCCTGGCCCCCTCTCGTCCTTAGTTGGTGATAAGGATGGTATTCAAGCCGGTGATCCTGTGGATGTGCCTCCACGTTCCCCTCGCATTGAGGCTATTCTGTCTTTCATTGAGAATATTGGTCCAATTGTTGGACAGGGAGAAGGCGCTGATCTAGATGAGAATGGATTTGACAGATCCGTTGGATTCACCCACTTCTTTTATCTACCTGAGCAAGCTGTAGTCACATCAGCCATCCTCACGATCGGTGTACGAGGGGAATCGGCTCTCGTGCGCAATGACGTGATACTGTATGACGAGTCAACCTCACTGAGTGAGGTGGATCCTGCTTGCTCGGTGGTGCCGCCTGATGCATCTTGCAATCCGCAGAACTTCTTTCCTCTGATTACATTCCGTGATCTGTTAGGGAGGGAACCTCAATACGGGGAAGCACTCGAGCTTGAGGTGGATCTACGCAACGCTCCCCTTCGTCTTGGCGGGGATCCCGGCCCAGGTGGCAGCTGGAGCACCATGCCAGATGAACGCCGCAATCTCCTATCCACGCTGGCGGACGGGGAACTCAACGTCGTGGTCTCAGACGACGTCACGGTGGATTATTCTGAGCTTAGGGTAACGTACGTTCTCCATTCGGGTGTGATAGGAGACTTTGTCGGTGATGGGTGCGTTGATCGTCAGGATCTAAATGTCATTTTTGAGGAGATCAAAGGTAGCCAGCCTCGAGACCTGTTCTTTGATCTGAATGGGGATCAGCAGGTCAATATTGTGGATGCACGTCGATTGGTGATGCTATTTGACCAGCCAAGAGGAGCTCCCTGCCCGTAGCGCAGAGAGAGGAGAGTCAATGTCCCTCCGACTAACTGTGAGGCAGTTGAATCCGATATGACAATGATGCTCAGCCTTGAGTGTGGGTTTGATGACTGAATAAAGCAGAGGAATCTGTGTTTTAAACATTAAGAAAAGGAGTCAAGTCTGTGTATTAAGCATTAAAAATGCATTAAATAAGGGGGTAAACCTGTTTGTAAATTATTAATAAACAGAATTGCCCCCTTAATATATGCTCGCGTTACCAATCTGAGAGGAATGTCTTACTCATGAAGTTATAAATATTAGCCGGCCACGTTTTGAAAGGTGATTTTGATCTAAATAACTGCATTGATCGTGCCAATTTAGATATTATCCTTGCTGGTATACGCAGTACTGCTTCACTTGATGATCCTAAGCTTGATGTGAATGGTGATGGGTTCCTAAATATTGCCGATGCCCGTAAGTTGGTAATGCTGTTTACTAATCCAAGGGGAGCGGCTTGTCAGCCTGAAGGAGTCAAGTTTGTGCATTAAGCATTAAGAAAGCTACAGAAAATTGGGTCAGCAGCGTATGGTGATCAGCGCATAGGATGCGTCATATATTTATCAATTAAGTAAATATAGTTTGATTTCATGTGAATATGATTAATAAACAGATTCGACCCTATTGGCCCTCAATTTGACGTGTAAATATGCATTCATGGACTTACAGGTAGGTAAGAAAAGGAGAAGCAGATGCAATATATTTACTGGAATCATAAAATAAATACGTGGATTTATTGTTTAGCAATATGTTTTCAATTTTTGATTTATCCATCAACAACGGTCGCTTTTCCGGATGGATGGGAAGAAATGGAGATAGAAGCAAAATGGGGTGTCACCGAAGCTGTTTTTCATGATGTTCTTGACTCAATTCAGCATGGGGGACAAAAGTATGGTTATAATTTGAATGTTCGCTGGGGAGGTAAACCACGGAGATATGAAGATCACTATTATGATGGTTCATCATCCAAGCTGTTTGATGATTTACACGTACTACGCTATCGTGGACGCTACAAAACACAAGATTACATCACAATTTCAGATTCATTTTCAACGTTAACAGGTGCGTACTGGCAACTCAATTGGGAGAAAGTTCAGTATAAAAGCACACCTACCCGCTGGTTTGCAGTATGGTTTCGGAATGAACAAGGTGATGCTAAATTACTACCCCCAGAAAAAGATAGCGCGTTGTCAGGAAGCTCGCCACATCCACCTTATAGTGTAAATGATGATCCCATAGCGCTGTTATTGAGTGACCACGCAGGGTTTGATTTTACAGATCTGAATATCGCATTAGAAGTAGTGCAGTTTCGATACCGTATTGAATTTTTAGATCCGGTCAGTAATGTTCCTTTATATGAGCTTTCTCTCGACAAAATCATCACAACAGTTCCAGGCGAGCTACCAGTTAATTCCTATGGAGTTGAACTTGAAGTGCTTATAAATGGAGGGCATACCAGAGGTGCTGTTAACGAGCTGTTTATCCTCATGCAGAATATGGAAAAGGAGTTCAACCTCAGAAGATCAACGGCAAGTAAAGGAAGAATAAATGTCGCAGATACCGCTTTTGATTATATTTATAATCCTGATACTGGTCATTGGTATTCAATGAACCCGATAGCCCTGCCTTGGCATCATGCAAAAGATGCGGCAGATGCGGCAGGCGGATATATAGTTGCGATTAACTCCGGTGAAGAGAATAAGTGGGTATCTGAAGTATTTGGGATCAAACACAATGGTGATTATTATTGGCTTGGAGGTAATGATATTGAGACAGAAGGGATTTGGGAGTGGGCAAATGGAGAGTCCTGGAGCTTTACGAACTGGTTTTATGTAGAACCTAATAATGCAGGCGGGATTGAGCATGCGTTAACGTGGTTGGCTCAAGGATATGGCAATGCAGATGGATATGTGTGGAATGATAGAGATCCTTTACAATTGCGTGCCTCGTTAGTTGAGTTTAATTATTATCCTATGGGCGATCTGAATGATGATAGATGTGTTGATAGTGCGGATGTTTCCATCATTCTTACGGAAATGCGTAGTCCGGTACCACATAATCTAACTTATGATCTTAATAAGGATGGCACAGTAAATATTGCAGATGCTAGATATTTGGTAAGGCATTTTTCAAAACCCAAAGGGATGCCTTGTGGCTGATGGAATAAGGAGGCAATCCCGTAAAATTAAATGGATCAAATCTGTGCATTAAACATGTTACAGAAAGTCTGGTCAGCAAAGAATGATGCTTACGATTAGCGTGCAGGATGCGCCATAGGTGGCAACCGCATTTATCATACAAGTAAATGCACAAACATAATTAGTAAACAGGCTGACCTATTACCAAGAAGCTAATTGGTATTTTAAGAATCATTCAACCCACTCTCATTTTGAGAGTCAGTAAACAAAAACTGGAGGTTGTATTTAGTAATGTAATTAAAGGTTAATAAAAGTATTTGATCTGTACATTTATTTGGATTCGTACACTTTAACAGGGAGTTAACTATGACTAACATAAATGCCAAGACACTGCGTGCCATTCAGGATAGTGCCTTTCGAATGTTGTCTACAAAACGCAGAGCATCCACCAACTTATTTATTCTGGAAGATATTCAACCGGCCAAGAGCGTAATTAAGGCTGGCCACCAGACTATTCCAATCAATCAGCCAACGGCAGTGGTCTTTGTGGATGATGAGCCCATGGCTAATTGGTCTCATAATTGCCGCTATCTTCTTCATGATGCAAATAATGGAAAACTGTATCAGGAAATTAAAGCGGGATTTCCTCCTTATCTTGTTAACCCTCCACCTACATTCAAAGCTTTTCACTGTCCGGTTGTTGCACAGAACCCGCTGCGAAAAATTTGGTCGCTTGATATTCAAGATGTAATTGCATTTCCATGGAGAATCCCCAAAGGAAGGCGCTATGCTGTTTTGTTTTCAGGAGCTTCAAATAATCGTCATACCAATGATCTTGAATTTCTTTACCGTCAATTAGTCGATCGGTTTTATTTTGATGAAGACAACATTACCGTGCTGAATTTTGATGGCACTGTTAACTACTCTGGTTGGCCTCAACCGGTAACCAGTTGGCCTGGAGATGGAACGGCTTACACGATGCCCGTGCATAATGCAGGAACCAAACAAGCCCTGGAGGATGCAATCGATGCGCTTAAACCTAAGTTGAAGGCAGATGATTTGCTTGTCATTCACACCAATAACCACGGTGGGCATAACGGAACAGAGAGTTACCTCTGTACCTATTCAGGGCCAGACTACACTTCATCAGACTTTGCCAGCAAACTAGGTGAGCTGCCAGCGTTTGCTGACTTGGTCGTTATGATGGAGCAGTGTCATTCTGGTGGATTCAATGATGAAGTGATCGAGGCAAGTACGGCTGAACGTACCACCTTTGCCGCTGCATGTACTGAAGGGAAGAACTCTATTGGCAGTGCTGATTTCGATCCCTTTGCGCGTGACTGGATAGCAGCCCTGGCAGGTGCTGATCCTTATGGGGCAGCCCTTGCGTCCGATCCCGACTATGACAGCAGTGGAAAAGTCTCTGCCCGTGAGGCATTTGCTTACGCAGATGATGTGCACCACTCTTATGATAGCCCCGTGTATTCAGCCTATGGTATAGATGCGGGTGATCAGAACTTGCACCAAAAGTGGCGCTACATTTTTGTGTATCGTGACTTTTTGCTAAAGGAGCTTAAATGGTTGCGCGATGGGTTAGGTGATCCAATTCAATACCGGCGAGCCATGAGAACTAAAGTGCTGCCTGCACTCACTGAATTGGACGACATATGGGCAGTGAAACCTGAAAAGCCGAAGGAAGCGCAAAAGATGATTAGCCAGATAATCCGTTCTAACATTAAAAAAAGTGATACCCGTGAAGAGAAACTGGAAAGCGTTAGCAGCTGAAGTGACCACCTCCCTCTCACAGAGCGAGAGGGAGGACTCCGTTGCATATATTGAACAGCGCATTATCCCAGCGGGGGAGGAGTTGCCCTGGGCTGGGATAATGCAAAGTTTTGATGAGCCTGTTGTCATTGCATTTATAGATCTGGAGCCAGCATTGAACTGGACTCATCGTGCTCGCTATCTGGTGCTGGGTGCCGAAGGGGGTATTCGACAAAAACTAGACGTAGATCGCCCGCCATTTCTGACTCATGTCTCACCGCACCTAAGATTAATCTACCAGGGTAGCCAAGCCCCCGACTGGGCCGTTGCCACCTCAGCTATAGTGCAGTAGATATAGAGGGGGCAATCTGAAGTAATAGGGGTAGAGGTAGTGATGAGCATGGTCTGATATTTCTTGGGTTGCTTAGAGAAAAGCAGGCTATTTCATTAGATTAGTCTCTATGCATTAGATGTCGGCATCATGAGCAGCCTAATACCGAGTACTCGCAAATTGTTATCAGAAAACGGGTGCCTGTGCAGCAGAGCCATTACAGGTTTTACACAGTGAAATGCTGAAGCTGCCATTGATTATATCTCCCGTCTCAAATCACCTAAAAGGAAGTTGGCGCCACCTGTAAGGTCGCTCAATCCGGTGCTACAGCAGTGATCGCAATCAGCAATAGAAAATAAATCTTGATCGTAGTAGGTGTTACCGCTTTTCCCTCTTTAATTCCCCCCTCTATTTTATAGATAGAAAATTTTGATTTTCCAATGAACCCAATTTGGATTGATTTTTAATCAAAGTAGTAGCCCGGGAGAATTAAATTTGATGCAAAAAGGCTCCCTATGTGTGACATGTGGATTATTTAAGGTTTTATTCAAGGTAACCGCTATAGACATGTACAGAGTGTGTTTGGAGGCTGGCTGGGCAATCCAGCAGCTACTATTTATGGGTTTAGTGATTGGTCTAATGGGTTAATTATCATGAAAACAAAAGCTTATGTGTATGCTGTGACCTTTGTGGTTCTATTTTCTGGAATGGTGGCAGATGTTCTTGCGGTTACAGCTAGTGAATATGCGGTAGTTATTAATCTGGCGGGACGCCAGCGTATGCTTACTCAAAAGATGTCCAAGGAGATGCTTTTGGTAGCAAAAGGTATTGATGCTGATGTCAATCGAAAATCACTCAAAGGCACAGCAAAGCTTTTTGATAGCACGCTTAATGGGCTGCTGCATGGTGATGCGAATATTGGGCTGCTGCCCACTGGCAGTGCGGTTATTGTAAAGCAGTTGGGTAAGGTGCAGAAGCTTTGGTCTGATTTTCATGGCATTGTGAAGACGGTTATTGATGGCGGCTCAGTGCCTGTGGGCAAAGTAGCGACCCTTAACCTGCCGCTGTTGAAAAACATGAATACGGCAGTGCGACTTTATGAAAAAGAGGCTAAAAAAGCCACTGGAAAAAGTGCTGGTGTTGTGATCAATCTAGCAGGCAAACAACGCATGTTGACCCAGAAGATGTCAAAGGAGATGTTGCTGGTAGCCCTGAACCATGAGGCTCAGGACAATAAGGCCAACCTTCGGGGTACAGCCTCTCTGTTTGATCGTACCCTTAAAGGCCTGCGTGATGGTGACAAGGACCTAGGCCTGCCTCCTACCAAAAGTGCAGCTATTATAAAACAGCTGGATAAAGTGGCAGAGCTGTGGAGTCAATTTAAGCCAGTGGCAGACAAAGCGGGTGATGTAAATGTTGCAGAAGTGTCATCTTCTGATTTGCAGGAGATGGTGAAACTAAATCTACCACTTCTGAAGAATATGAATGCAGCAGTAAAGATGTATGAGCAAGCAGAGTAATGAGGTGCTTTGCTTAGCACTATTTTCATAGTGCTAAGCAATTAGCACAGTATTGCGGAATTGTTACTTCTTGGAGTGCAGCTATGAAGGCGAGTGGGTCAATATTGTTATCTATCAGTGGGCTATTTTCTAATGTCCGCCTGAAATACCTGGTGGTGGGCAGTCTGGTGATATCCATTGGTATAGCTGCCTTTATTGGAGTGTTTGGTAGTATGCACCTTCAGCAGGTGATGCTGGAGCTTAAGTTGACTGCTGAGCAGTCTGTCAGTATCAGCACCACCCTTGATAAATTGAAAAATGGCGCTCAATCAACGGCAACGGAGGCCGCCCGCATCAGTGATAAGATGAATAACCAGCATGTGAAAATGATGCGCTCGAATGTATCGGAAATGGAGGTACTGCAAAAAACCTTTCAGCAGATTGCTGCCAACCTGAAAACCATCATTGATAGCGGAGAAGAGGATGGCATGCTTTTGATGCTGGAGATTGAGGATATCTATGAGAAGGTCTCCAGGGAGTCTCTTCCACGGGTAAAGACCATTGTGGGTGAGATAACCCACTCCACCAAAGAGGGTGAGGTAATGGCTCAGGCAACGGCAGATATGGAAGAGAAAATGCTGCCTCTTGTCGCCATTGCAGAAGAGGCCTTCCAGGTGTCTGAAAATATTAAGAGTATGTCCCTGAGCTCGGTGCAAGATGCTGAAGAGGATGTGATCGCCATGTCTTGGGTGCTTGGTATTGGCATACTTGTTATGTTGATGTCAGCTTTAATTACTTATGTGGTCATAATTAGCCCGTTGCGGGAATTGAGAGCTCGGATTAGTGATATTGCGGAAGGGGAAGGGGATCTCACCGTACATCTTGATGATTCAGCAAAGAATGAGTTTGGTGAGTTGGCAGGCTCATTCAATATGTTTGTTGGAAAACTGCGGGTCTTGATCAACACAGTGCAAAACTCTGCTTTGCTGTTGTCACAATCGGCAGAGGATATGTTGTGTATTACTGAGGAGACCAGTACAGGCATTACAGAGCAGCAGTTTCAAACGGATCAGGTGGCTACTGCCGTAACCGAGATGACAAGTACTGTAGAGGAGATATCCCGCAATGCAGCAGAGGCTGAGAATGCAGCCAAGCAAGCAGATAGCGATTCTAAGAGAGGTAATGAAGAAGTAGCCCAAACGCTGGAGACTATTAGTGCCTTGACCAATGAAATTGAGCGAACCGCAGGCTTTATTAGTGAATTCGAGAAAGACAGCACCAATATTGGCAGTGTCCTGGATGTGATCAAGGGGATTGCGGAGCAAACCAACCTATTGGCACTTAATGCTGCCATTGAAGCGGCGCGAGCTGGTGAGCAGGGACGAGGTTTTGCTGTGGTGGCAGATGAGGTGCGCAGCCTTGCGACGCGTACCCAGGAGTCTACTGCTGAAATTCAGATCATAATTGAGCGGCTACAATCAGGCTCAAAGAATGCGGTGGCTGCAATGGATGAGGGGCGTGCTCGTAGCCAGACGACGGTTGAACAGGCGGGTAAGGCCAGTGATTGTCTGGGTTCGATAACCTCTGCCGTGGCAACTATCAGTGATCTGAATTCCCATATTGCCTGCGCCACAGAGGAGCAGGCAGCTACCACCTCAGAGGTCAACCGTAATGTGGTGGCAATTAGTCAGGCGGCTATAGCAACGGCAGAGGCAGCGAGTCACTTATCCAGCAAAGGTGAGGCTGTGGCACAGTTGGCTAGAGATCTGCAAGCCCAAGCCATGCAGTTTAAGGCGACTGATTAATCTATTCAAAATTTGGAGTTATAGGGGTTTGACAGCAACTTAAAATGCTTTGAAGAGCCCCCTTGCCGGGGTGGTTAAAAAGTCTCCCATTGGACAAACTGTGGGATGCTGTTTACGTGTATAATTCCCGGCTTTCTGCTTCCCTTCGATTTATCCATGTCTGAATTACTTTCACAACTTAAACGGCGGCGCACCTTCGCCATCATCTCGCATCCGGATGCGGGTAAAACCACCTTGACTGAAAAGCTGCTGCTCTATGGCGGTGCTATTCAGATGGCGGGTACCGTAAAGAGTCGTAAAGCGGCACGGCATGCGACCTCTGACTGGATGGCGATGGAGAAAGAACGCGGCATCTCGGTGACATCATCGGTAATGCAGTTTCCCTATGGTGATGACACCGTTATTAACCTGTTGGATACGCCGGGCCACGAGGACTTCTCTGAGGACACCTACCGCACCCTGACAGCAGTTGACTCGGCGCTGATGGTCATTGACGTGGCCAAAGGTGTTGAGGCCCGGACCATCAAGCTGATGGAAGTTTGTCGTCTGCGTACTACGCCCATTCTTACCTTCATCAATAAGCTGGATCGGGAAGGAAAAGAGCCTATTGAACTGCTGGACGAGGTGGAAGAGATTCTTAATATCAAGTGTGCCCCCGTGACCTGGCCGATTGGCATGGGCAAGCGGTTTAAGGGCGTGTTTGATCTTCGCACGGAGACAACCCATCTCTATTCGGCTACCCACGGTGGCAAGATTCAGGAAGGTGAGGTGATTACGGGGCTGGATAATCCGCGCCTGGATGAGCTGGTTGGTGATCAGGCAGATGAGCTGCGGGATGAGATTGAATTGGTACGGGGAGCCAGTCATGAGCTGGATCTGGAAGCCTACGCTCGTGGAGAGCTAACGCCGGTCTTTTTTGGCTCTGCCATCAATAACTTCGGGGTTAAAGAGTTGCTGGATGCTTTTGCTATGTATGCGCCATGCCCTCTGGGTCGCACGACGCAAGAGCGCGCTGTTGAACCTTCGGAGGAGAAGTTCACCGGGTTTGTATTTAAGATTCAGGCCAACATGGACCCCGCCCATCGCGACCGGGTTGCCTTTCTGCGTGTCTGCTCAGGATCATACAAAAAGGGCATGAAGATGCGCCATGTGCGTATTGGAAAGACGGTGCAGATCAGTAATGCCATCACCTTCCAGGCTGATGAACGACGCCATGTGGAAGAGGCCTGGCCGGGAGATATTATCGGCCTGCATAATCACGGCACTATCCAGATTGGCGATACCTTTACTGAAGGCGAGAGTCTTAAATATGAGGGTATCCCCTATTTTGCGCCGGAACTGTTCCGTCGTGTGGTATTAAAAGATCCACTGCGTATGAAGGCACTGCAGAAGGGCGTGCTGCAGCTATGTGAAGAGGGTGCCACCCAGGTGTTTCGTCCGATGAAAAATAATGACCTGATTCTGGGGGCAGTGGGTGTGCTGCAGTTTGAGGTGGCAGCTCAGCGCCTGAAAGATGAATATAACGTTGAAGCCATAGTGGAGCCGGTGCAGGTTGCCACGACCCGCTGGGTGCAGTGTGATGATAGCAAGATGCTGGATCAATTCCGTACCAAGGCGCATGCCAATCTGGCGCTGGATGGGGATGATCAGCTGGTCTACCTGGCTACCAGTCGCGTCAATCTTGATCTGACGATTGAGCGCTGGCCAGACATTAAATTCCTGGCAACACGGGAATTGTAGGCTGAAATGGCTGTTTTTGTGATGGGGTTCACATCATTAGCGGTCAAAATACCGGTAAAAATTGTAAAGCTGACTCATACTTAACGGTATATATGTTTTTGAAGGTTAGTGCTATGGAATCAACAAGCTCAGTAAGCAGTAGGCTCAATACCGGTGTTGAAGGTATCAAGAGTGGTCTTGAGAGCATGCGTCAAAATGCTGATCAGGTAGCAAAAGCTAATAGCTCAAATGAGATTACTGATGTGGTGAAACCCATGGTGAATATGATCGCTGATCGTACTCAGATTGAAGCTAGTGTTAAGGTTGTGCAGGCAGAAGATGCCATGACTAAAACGATTGGCAGTTTGCTTGATGTAACAGCTTAAAAATTTAGTGAATTGGTAGGGGTCGGTTTCGGCTCGCTTCGGCGGGCAGGAATCGGCCCTTTTCATTTGTAGCCCGTCTAATTTAAATACAAAATCACAACAACTTTGGTTTTATTTAAGAAGTAGCCTACTATGCCGAAAAACATAATAGGCCGATGGCTGTGCCTGCCCGTTTAATGCAATTAAATAAAGCTATCTGACTATGAAACTGAAAACTCTATTCCTTGGTTCTATTGTTCTCGCTGGAGCGCTCTTTGGTGGAGCCAAAGGGTATATCTATTATCGTGTTTCAAGTGAGTTGGATAAAGTCATCTCAATGGTCAATCCATTTGCAGAGATTCGATACCAGGGTATCAGCTCAAGCTTTGAAGGCCGCATTGTGGTTGAAGATATCCGCGTCTACCCATCAACCAGCAATGATGAAATCATTATTGAGTCAGCTCAGATACATGGGGATGGCCCCAAGTTTCTCTATCAACTGCTTATGGGTGGTTTTCAAAATAAGCCCCCAGAGAAATTCGGGTTGGCCGTTAATGGTTTCAGTGTGCCGCTGAATGGTGATTTGGCAGTCAGTTATACCGGCATGTTGGATAGTGTTAAGCAGGCATCGGGTGCTAAGGACCCAGATGGTTGCGGGCTAATGACAGGGCTTTCGCCAAATCTGCTCAATTCCCTGGGTTTCTATGCCCTCATTCTGGATACAACATTGGATGTTGATTTTGACCAGAGTGCAGGCCGGGCTGAAATGCAGCTTGGTTTTGATGTGCGTGATGTTGAATATTCACAAATTAAGATGTCGATGACCAATGTCTCTGAACCGGGTGCCATAATGATTGGGATGCAGAAACCACAACTTTCTGGGGTGTCTGTGATCTATCAGACTGACCCTGAGTTTATTGCAAAATCCCAAAAACACTGTGCTGATTTACGCGGGTTAACGGTGGATGCCTTTATAGAATCGATACTGGATATGGATGAAGAGCAGCTTGCACAACAGTTGGGTTTTGTACCGGGTTCAGGGCTGCTTGCGGCAATGAAAAGTTTTATCAAAACCCCAAAAGAGGTGGCACTTAGCATGCGTTCCCCTGAGGCTATTGACCCTGCCAGTTTCGCTCATTACAAACCAGAAGATATTCCAGCAATGCTGAATCTGGAGTTGTCTGTGAATGGCAAGCCGGTTACTGACCTTAGCTTTCGCATGCTTGAACAAACAGGTGCTGCAGGGCTGGCATCGCAGCTATCAGGCGCAGCCTCCTCCTCTCCCCGTACTCAATTAACTAGAAAGAGAAAAAAGCTCGTGCCCACTGAGCATTATGTACTGACACCAATAGCACAGTTGCATAAGTATCTTGATGAAGATGTGCGTGTTTACGTCAATCAGGAAGGTGCAGTGCGCAAAGGGACGTTAATGTCGGTGGCAAAAGGAGAGGTTGTTATTAAACAGCGGCTCTCTGGTGGTGATATGACTGCACGTGTACCGCTACAGCAGATTTCGAAGGTTGAGGTTTACCGACTGCCGGATTAACTGTTGTCTGTTGTAATCTTCGAAAGAGCCTAACATCGTTAATTCGGTTTAGGCTAAAATAGCGGCCTGTTTATCAAAATCCAGGCTGCACCTTTCCATGTCAAAATCTCCTGTCGAACGCCACTGCACCCAAGGGGTACCAGTTGGTTCTGTTGTCATAGGCGGCAATAAGCCCGTTGTAATCCAGTCCATGACGAACACGGATACCGCTGATATCAGCGCTACCGTCAAACAGATAGTAGAGCTGGCGGAGGCGGGTTCGGAGCTTGTAAGGCTTACTGTCAATACTGAAGAGGCAGCCCAGGCGATTCCACAGATCCGTGAAGCGCTGGATCAGCGCAACTGCAATGTGCCGCTGATTGGTGATTTTCATTTCAATGGGCATAAGCTGCTGACCCAATTTCCTGAGTGTGCGCAGGCGCTGGCTAAATACCGCATCAATCCTGGGAATGTGGGGCGTGGTGCGCATCGTGACAGCCAGTTTGCCGACATGATTGAGATTGCAGTCCGTTACGACAAGCCGGTGCGTATCGGCGTCAACTGGGGCAGCATGGATCAGGAGCTGGTGGTGCGCATGATGGATGAGAACGCCAATGCAGCCCAGCCAAAAGATACCGAAGAGGTTATTCGTGAAATCATGGTGGTCTCGGCATTGGAGAATGCAAAACAGGCTGAAGCGCTTGGGCTGAAGCCAGAACGGATTGTACTCTCCTGCAAAATGAGCGGCGTACAGGATCTGATTGCCGTCTATCAGGAGTTGGCACAGCGTTGCAGCTATGCCCTGCATCTGGGGTTGACTGAGGCTGGTATGGGCACTCGTGGGGTTGTAGCCTCTACTTCAGCACTGGCTGTGCTGCTGCAACAGGGTATTGGTGACACCATTCGTATCTCACTCACTCCTGAGCCGGGTGCATCACGCACCGAAGAGGTGGTGGTTGCTCAGCAGATTTTACAGGCTTTGGAACTACGCAATTTTACCCCGGCTGTGATTGCCTGTCCCGGTTGTGGGCGTACCAGCAGTACCGTCTTCCAGCAGCTGGCAAAAGATATTCAGGCCTACCTGCGGCAACAGATGCCGGTCTGGCGCAAGCTCTTTCCCGGTGTGGAGAATATGACTGTGGCGGTGATGGGGTGTGTGGTCAATGGCCCTGGAGAGAGTAAGCATGCCAATATTGGTATCAGCCTGCCAGGTAGTGGTGAGACCCCAGTGGCACCGGTTTATGAAGATGGTGAAAAGACGGTCACGCTCAAGGGCGATGATATTGCCGAGAAGTTTCAACAGGTGGTGGAGCGCTATGTGCACTCGCACTATTCATCAGATGTAAGCCAGTAACAGCACACATCCAGGTAATTCTGATTAATATCCCAATTGGTTTAAGACTAGTTTAAATCGTAGCTTGCTTAGATGCCCATGATTATCTGAGCTAAAGTTAAATGTAGGTGCTAATTCTCTACATTTAAATTTAGCTGGGATGGTGCAATGTATGGGCAAGCTGTTGTGGACTCCTTCTAAAACTGGCTTGAAAAAGTCAAATATGTACCGTTTTATGCAGTTGATTAATAAACGGTACAGTCAGGATCTGCACGACTATAAATCGCTCTACGCCTGGTCAATAAAGAATATCCCAGAATTCTGGGCGCTAATGTTTGAATTTTCTGAGATCCAAGCATCAGGAAAACTCACTCCAGTTATTGATGATCTGGATAAGATGCCGGGTGCAGAGTGGTTTCCAAATGTAAAACTTAATTTTGCAGAAAATCTTCTAAAGTATCGTGATGATCAAACGGCAATAATTTTTAAACAGGAAGGCCATGCCTGCTTAAAACTGACTTATCGCCAACTCTATATAGAAGTTTCTAAACTGGCAGTGTCGCTTAAATTATCGGGTGTAAAAGCGGGTGACCGTATTGCCGGGTTTATGCCGAATATTCCTGAAACAATTATAGCTATGCTGGCTGCCACCAGCATGGGTGCGATCTGGTCATCCTGTTCACCTGATCTTGGAAAGAAGGGGGTTTTGGATCGGTTTGGACAGATAAAACCAAAGGTACTATTTGCAGCAGATGGCTACTGTTATAAAGGGAAGAAAATAGATTCCCTCGACATACTTTCAGAGATTTTGGACGCAATACCGTCTATTAGTACGCTTGTTGTTGTGCCGTATAACAACAAAGCTCCCATAATTGATGCGCTACCTTGTGCAAAATTATATGGGGAATATATCTCTCAAAAATCTGATTTAGCCATTGAGTTTGAGGCGCTGCCGTTTAGTCATCCTCTGTATGTCATGTATTCATCAGGTACAACCGGGTTGCCTAAATGCCTGGTACAAAGTACAGGTGGCGTGCTTATTAATCAGCTAAAAGAACTGATTTTGCATACAGATCTGAAACGTGAAGATACCATCTTTTACTTTACAACCTGTGGCTGGATGATGTGGAACTGGTTAACCTGTTCACTTGCCACAGGTGCTACATTAGTGCTCTTCGATGGCAACCCTTTTTATCCTGATCCAGGGGCATTATGGGAGTTGGCTCAGGATGAGAAAATTACAGTTTTTGGAACCAGCGCCAGCTACTTGGCTTCACTACAAAAAACAGGGGTTAAGCCGGGTAAAAAATATAAACTTGATTCGCTTCGAACCATACTGTCAACAGGCTCTCCTCTTTCTGAAGAGAGTTTTGATTTTGTCTATAAAGATATAAAGCAGAATCTACAGTTATGCTCTATTTCAGGTGGTACAGACCTGAACGGTTGCTTTGCACTGGGCAACCCACTGGAGCCAATCTACAGAGGTGAGCTGCAATGTAGGGGGCTGGGCATGAAAGTAGAGACCTTTGATGAAATAGGAAAGTCAGTTATAGATCAGCAAGGTGAACTTGTCTGCACTGCACCGTTTCCCTCAATGCCAATCTATTTTTGGGATGATCCAGATGGCAAAAAATATCACCATGCCTATTTTGATCTCTACTCAAATATTTGGAGGCATGGCGATTATATTGAAATAAATCAGCATGGCGGTGTTGTTATTCATGGTCGCTCTGATGCCACGTTAAACCCCGGTGGAGTAAGAATTGGCACGGCAGACATCTATCGCTATATTGAAAATATGGATGAGATTGTGGATAGCATTGTTGTAGGGCAGAAATGGGATGGTGATATTAGAATTATTCTTTTTGTCCAGTTAAAAGAAAAAACGCTATTAACAGATGCTTTAAAAGACCGCATTAGAGAGACCATCAGAAAAAATCTTACTCCGCGGCACATCCCTGCAAAAATAGTGAGCGTTCCTGATATTCCATATACGCTCAATATGAAAAAGGTTGAATTAGCAGTGAGAAAAACAATTCATAATGAACCAATTCTCAATAAAGACGCTTTAATAAATCCAGAGTCACTGGACTATTTCAAGAATCTAAGTGAGCTGACTTAGGGTGATGACATAAGGTTATTATTATGCAAAAACCTGGAAATCCGTTTGGTACGCATCGAGTACTGGAGCCTATAGGCGCTCTTCCTCAAGCAGCACTGAGAGTTGATAATGACCTAAGTTATATCTATGACAATGAAATTTTGTGTGAGGTTACAACGCTTAATATAGATTCTGCATCATTCACTGATATAAAAGATCGAGCTGGCGGTGACGAAGAAAAAATCAAACAAATTATGCTGGAGATAGTAGATAAATATGGCAAGCATAAAAACCCTTGGACAGGTTCAGGTGGTATGTTTATTGGTGTTGTTTCAAAAATTGGAAAAGCACTTAAAGGAAAAATAGATCTCAAAGAGGGTGATTGTATAGCCAGTCTTGTTAGCCTTTCATTAACGCCGCTGCATATTGATGAAATTAAACAGATCCATATGCAGAAGGATCAAGTGGATATTAAAGGCCAATCTGTTCTATTTGAAAGTGGTGTTTGGGCAAAATTACCAAAGGATATTCAACCAAAGCTTGCACTTGCACTGCTTGATGTTGCGGGTGCTGCTGCTCAGGTGGATAGGCTTGTTAAACCGGGTGATACGGTTGCAGTTCTCGGTGCCAGGGGAAAATCCGGTCTGTTGTGCTGCTATCAGGCTAAAAAAAGAGCAGGCAAAAGTGGCAGGGTTATAGCTATTGACCACCAAGAGTTAGGAAGAGAAGAGATGGATAATGCCTCTTTCATAGATGACGTTGTTATTGGGCAGGCAGACCATCCTATTGAACTCTGGGAAAAGATTAGCAAGCTTTTAAACGGAGAGCTGTGTGATGTGGTTATTAGCTGTGTTTCACGGAATGATTGTGAAATGGGCGCAATACTTCTGACCAAGCAAAAGGGACGGGTTTACTTTTTTTCTATGGCAACCAGTTTTACCAAGGCGGCACTTGGAGCAGAGGGTATTGGAAAGGATATTGAGATGATCATAGGCAATGGCTATTGCGAAGGGCATGCCGAATTAACGCTCAATGTTATTAGGGAAAACAGCTATCTGAATGAGCTATATACAAAAAGATATTGCTGAAATTTATGATCCTAATTCGCTAAAGGCATTTTAAGCCTATTTAACCCCATTTTATTGAATAAAATTCCTGGTTACTCTGATCTGCTCATCTCTAAAGGCTGCAAAAAATATATGGGTGAATAAATGAACTAAACTTTAGGTATATTTGATTTATTGCCAAGCAAGTAAATAGATCTTTGTTGTGGGATGTACAAACATTGTCTGTGTGTTCTGAAAAAGAGGTTTCTTCAGGGAGGCATCAGTATGCCGGTAAAATCAAAGATACAAGCATATGAAGATGTTTCTGCTAAACAGTGGAATGACTGGACGTGGCAGCTGGATAATCGATTAACCACGGTTGAGGATGTTATCCGTGTGCTTAACCCGTCAAAAAATATCATTGACGGCATCAAGGCGGTTTCAAAAAACTTCAAACTTTCCATCACCCCTTATTATGCAAGTTTAATTGATATGCAGGCAGCCTATTGCCCAATTAAATCTCAGGCAATCCCTACTGCTGTAGAAAGTGACCTACAGGAAAGTGATCTTATTGATCCATTGGAAGAGGATCGTGATTCACCTGTCCCAGGGCTAACGCACCGTTACCCAGACAGAGTGTTGTTGCTAGTGACGGATGTCTGTTCCATGTATTGCCGGCACTGCACCAGACGGCGGATGGTCGGGCAGGAAGATAGAACATTTAACCCTCAACAGTTTCAGAATGCAGTTGATTATATTGCCGCCCATGAAGAGATACGTGATATCGTGATTTCAGGCGGTGATCCACTAATGCTGAGCGATAAGAAGCTTGAACGCATTCTAATGGCTCTCAGAAAAATTCCGCATGTAGAGATTATCCGTCTTGGAACACGGTTGCCAGTTGTGTTACCTATGCGGATTACACCTGCTTTAATAAAGATGTTGCGCAAGTTTCATCCTATCTATATTTCTACCCATTTCAATCATTCAAAGGAGATAACGCCAGAGTCATCAAAAGCATGCACCATGCTGGCGGATGGTGGGTTTCCACTGGCAAATCAAACTGTATTATTGCGTGGGGTTAATGATTGTCCGCATGTCATTAAGGAGCTGAACCAAAAACTACTTACTATTCGTGTACGCCCCTATTATCTATTTCAGTGTGATCTCTCCAGTGGTATTTCACATTTTCGAACATCACTTGGGCGTGGCATTCAAATCATTGAATCGCTTAGAGGGCACACCTCTGGTTTAGCTGTTCCTACCTTTGTTGTGGATCTACCCGGTGGTGGCGGCAAGGTGCCTCTTATGCCTGACTACTGTCTCTCTCGTTCAGATGACAAAACTGTACTTAGAAATTTCGAAGGGGCTATTACCGTTTACCAGGAACCGCATAGCTGGGAATCTGTATGTGGTCATGATGCTGCATGCAGTAAAGAGCGGAACAAAACCAAAGCAGGTCCAGGCATGTTGATGACTAAACCTCGCACTGTTCTCGAACCGCATAAGCGGCGGTTAGGACCCAAGATAGTAAAAGAGTAGTGGTATGGCGCATATTCATCTTCATCCAGAGCAGATGGCCCGTGTTAAGGTTATGGCAAGCCAGATCGCAGGTCAGGTTCAATGTTTTATTGACGATCATTCATCGCTATCTGTGGAGAGAACAATACTCAGACTTTATGGAGTCGATGGCTTGGCTGAGTGTGGCGCGCCTTTGCCAAACCGTATTGTTGATCTGTGGCAGAAAAATTGTGATGTCTCTTCAGGTATTTCAGCTGTGTTTGCAGGCGCGATGCTAACGTCAGACAGCAGTGCGCAAAAAACAGCAGAGCTGATTGCACAGGGACAGCTTTTATTAAATGAACAGACTAAGCATTCAAAAGCTGCAATTAAAAAAAAGGAAAAAGAGTTAGCACAAAATGCTGTTCAACAACTTGCAGCATCAAAAGAGAGAAAAGAGAGAAAGATTGAACAGGTGCCGCTTCCTATTCAGCCGTGGCGTTATCTAATTGTTGCTACAGGCAACATCTATGAAGATAGAACGCAAGCTGAGTCAGCAATCTATTCCGGTGCCGACATTATTGCTGTTATCCGCAGTACTGCCCAATCGCTTTTAGATTATGTTCCTTATGGGCCAACAACAGATGGCTTTGGCGGAACCTATGCGACTCAGGCGAATTTTAAAATTATGCGTGAAGCCTTGGATAAGGCATCAGTGGAACATGGCAGATATGTCAGGCTGGTAAATTATGCATCAGGACTCTGTATGGCTGAGATTGCTGCCTGTGCCGCCTTTGAAGATTTAGATGTGCTGCTAAATGACTCTATGTACGGAATACTGTTTCGTGACATCAATATGCAGCGAACCTTTGTTGATCAATATTTCAGCAGATTGATATGCGCCAAGGCTGCAATCATCATCAACACAGGTGAAGATAATTACCTGACAACCTCTCATGCAGTGGATAGTGCTCATACCGTTACCGCTTCACAGTTGATTAATGAAGCGATGGGGAAGAGAGCAAAATTGACGGATGATTTGTTGGGCCTTGGCCACGCCTTTGAAATTAATCCGGAAATAGAAAATGCCTTTCTCTATGAACTTGCGCATGCACAACTGGCACGAGAGCTATTTCCAGATGCTCCACTAAAATATATGCCGCCAACAAAACATAAAAGCACCGATATCTTTTATTCACACTGTATGGATACGCTGTTTAATCTGGCGTCAGTAACAATAGGTCAGGGTATTCATCTAACAGGTATTTTGACTGAGGCACTGCATACCCCATTGATGCAGGACAGATACAAATCTATATCCAGTGTAAATTATGTATTTAATGTAGCACGAGATTTAGGGAGTGAGATTGAGTTTAAGCAGGATGGATTCATTGTGAAGCGTGCGCAGCAGGTTCTGGATGAAACAGAGGTGCTGTTAAATGAGATCTCTACAGTAGGGCTAATGGAATCCATTGCACAAGGTAGTTTTGCTGACATCAGTCGGCCAGTCGATGGGGGCAAAGGGCTTGAGGGTGTATTCAAAAAAGGACCTAACTACTCAAATCCAGTGATGGATATGCTGGAGTCTGTAGAATGAAAACAGATCTTATAAAACCCTATGGTGATACCCTCAATGATGGAATTGTCCAACTCTCATTTACTCTGCCAGTGGAGAACGGAGCACGTGCAAAAAAAGCTGCAGAACTCTATGTCAAGAAGCTTAACTTTGAGGATGTCTCAGTTGTCCATGCACAAAAGATAGCAGAAGGATTTACCTGTTTTATGGTTTATGCTAAAGCAATGCCGACTATTGATTTTTCAAAGGTAGAAGCCAAGGAAGCTGAATTTGAACATATGGATTACTACAAGATAAATGCAATGATCAAGGAGGAGATTGGTCGTAAAATTATTGCCGTAGGTGCAACCATTGGACATGACGCTCATACTGTAGGTATTGACGCTATCATGAATATGAAAGGCTATAACATGGATTATGGCCTTGAGCGTTACCCGGAAATCAGAGCTTACAATCTTGGTGCGCAGGTTTCTTGTGAAGAGCTTATAAAAGCAGCAATCAAGTATAAAGCAGATGTCATTCTTGCCTCTCAAACAGTGACCCAGAAAGAGAGTCACATTTCTAATTTTAGTGAGCTAATAGACCAACTTGATGCGGCGGGTATAAAGGATAAAACAGTGCTGCTTGCTGGCGGTGCAAAAATCACCAATGAGTTTGCTGTGAAGCTTGGTTATGATGCGGGTTTTGGAGCAAACACCCTTCCTTCTCAGGTTGCATCATTTATCGTGACACGCTTGGTTGAACTTAAAACTACAGCGACACAACAGAGCGTGGATAGTGCATGATGGAAACGCGTTTTAAAGTACGGCTCAGTCAACATGATGCGCACTATGGTGGCAATCTTGTAGATGGTGCAAAGATGCTGGTTTTATTTGGGGATGCGGCAACTGAGCTATTGATTAGATATGATGGTGATGAAGGGCTGTTTCGTGCCTATAGCGCTGTTGAATTCTTAGCTCCGGTATATGCCGGTGATTTTGTCGAAATAGTTGCAAAGATAATCAAGGTGGGAAACAGCTCCCGCGAAATGAAATTTGAGGCCTGGAAAATTATTTCAACATCACCCGAAATTAATGAATCAGCAGCCTCGGTGCTTGATGCCCCGATCCTGATTTGCAAAGCAAAGGGAACATGCGTTACTCCTGTAGATAAGCAAAGAATATCACATGGAGCATAAGCCACTTATTATTACCTGTGCTGTTATTGGTGCTGAGCTGACAACGGCCAGTAGCCCATATCTACCATTGACACCTGATGCAATTGCCAAATCAGCAATAGAGGCAGTGAAGGCAGGTGCCCATATTATCCATCTGCATGTTCGTGATGAGAAGGGCAGGCCATCACAGCGAGTAGACCTGTTTGATGAAATCTCGAAAACAATCAGAAAGCAATGTGACTGTATCCTTCAGTACTCTACGGGTGGTGCTGTTGGAACGCCTCTCGATGAAAGAATAGCTCCGCTAAAACTAAAACCTGAGATGGCAACACTCTCAATGGGTACCATGAACTTTGGCGATGACATATTTGAAAATAGTGAAGCGACTATTCACTCTATAGCTGCTGCCATTCAAAATAATGGAATTGTGCCAGAGCTGGAGATTTTTGATTGCGGTATGTTGGATACTGCCCACAGATTTATTCAAAAGGGTTATCTGCCTGATAAATTCCATATTGATTTTGTATTGGGTGTGTCTGGCGGTATGAACGGTGATCTAAAAAACCTCATGTTTCTAGCTGGCAAGCTTAAACCTGAACAGCTCTGGACTGTTGCCGGCATAGGAAAACATCAACTGCAACTCTCAGCCCATGCTATTGCTATGGGTGGTCATGTGCGTGTTGGGTTTGAAGATAATATCTATTATAAAAAAGGGGAGCTGGCAAAAAGCAATGCCGAATTTGTAATGCGTATTGTGCGTCTGGCCTCAGAATTAAATCGACCTGTAGCGACCTTAGAACAAGCTAAAACAGTTCTTTCTTTAAATGATTAATCAGGGCTGCTCTTGGTTGTCTTAATCCGCTACAGCCAACAAGGTCGATTGGAGCATCAAGATATCCATAGTTAACCCATCTCGTTCGTTTATTGTCTGTGTGAGCTGTTTCTTTGCCTGGCTGTGAGCGAATTTTCTATGGGAAGCATAGAACAACCCACCTGGCATGATAATAGAGAGGAGAGCATCTTTAGCATTGAAAGTACTATCTTCTACTGTCTGGCTCATCGCAACTTGTTTTGCATTTAGAGTAGAAAGCAACTGCTGACTTTGGTTGATCAGTGCTGCAGTGGTTGGGGCAGGGAAGTTAGAGATTAGTTCAGAATCGTGCTTGATTATTAACCATGTTTGTTGCTGATGGTTGTTATCTAACAATGCACCATGAGTGTTCGGGCTATTTTGATCTAGCAGAAGTGTGGTGGTATATCTGCTGTTGTCTGCAGCATTTAATATGTTTTTGACCTTTGGTTTTTCTTGGGCAATTAACTGTTGAAGTAACCCCGCCTGTTTTACAGCAGAGGAAGTAGAGAGGGAAGAGGTTAATGTATGGCTTAAATCCATACCCATCCACCTCATTTTTGAATGAGAGACATTAGTAGCATGGACAGCCTGAGTGCCCAAGACAATCAGGCTAATAAAAAGAATTGTGGTATATCGAATAGATGTCATAGATGCGCTTTTTTGTTAATACGATGAATAGAAACAACCGCGATTGTATCATTCATATGATCGGTAAATAGGATGTAATGTACTGGGAATTAATCAACATTTGATACACCAGGTGAATTTCTCCCTCGATCAAAAAAGTGTTTCCTTGAAGTGAAGGAGTAGCATTCATTATTTTGTTTTGGTCTTGTGACATGATTGTGAATGTCTAAGAAATGAATGAAACGCTATTTACCCAAGAAAAGGGATAGTTAGCTGATTTTGTAAATCAAAATTTTCACATTGTTTTGGCATATAACAGCACGCATGTGCCAGTAGTGGTTTACAATCGCTCTTTTTTTCAAATCGCAACCTATATTTACCCTATGCCTATTCTTACCCTACACAATCTGCAGCTGAGCTTCGGCGGCCCGCTGTTGCTGGATAACGTCAACCTGAGCATCGACCGTGGTGAACGGATCTGCCTGCTGGGGCGCAATGGTGCTGGCAAATCGACGTTGATGAAGCTTATCGCCAGTGAGCTAAAGCCGGATGATGGTGAGATGATTGTGGAGAAAGGCGCATGCATTGTGCGCCTGACCCAGGAAGTGCCAGAGGGCATGGAAGGTTCGGTGTTTGATGTGGTCTCCAGTGGTTTGGGTGAAGTGGGCGAGCTGGTGCGCGAGTACCACCACATCATTGTGAAGCTTGAGACCGATTGCAGTGAAGCGCTTATGGAGAAACTCTCCCGCGTTCAGCAGAAGCTGGAAGCGGCTGATGGCTGGCAGATGGAGCAGCGGGTGGAATCGGTGATCTCCCGTTTGAGTCTGGATGCGGATATTGAATTTGCGGCGCTCTCCGGTGGGCTAAAACGCCGTGTGCTATTAGCGCGGGCGCTGGTGCTGGAACCGGATCTGCTGTTGCTGGATGAGCCAACCAACCACCTGGATATCGCCTCCATCGAGTGGCTGGAGGAGTTCCTGCTCAGCTACGGTGGCAGCCTGCTGTTTATTACCCATGACCGCATGTTCCTGCGTCGATTAGCCACCCGTATCCTGGAGTTGGATCGTGGCCAGCTGACCGATTGGCCGGGAGACTTCGACAACTTCCTGCGCCGCAAGGATGAGATGCTGAATGCAGAAGAGAAAGAGAATGCCCGCTTTGATAAAAAACTGGCGCAAGAGGAGGTCTGGATACGCCAGGGCATCAAGGCTCGCCGTACCCGCAACGAGGGGCGTGTGCGCGCACTGAAGGCGATGCGGGATGAACGCCAGCAACGACGTGAGCGCACTGGACAGGTGAAAATGGGTGTTCAGAGTGGCGAACGTTCTGGCAAACTGGTGGTTGAGGTTGAAAATGTCGACTATGCCTGGGACGGTGATCCCGTCATCAAGGGGCTTTCCACCACCATCATGCGTGGCGACAAGATCGGCATCATTGGCCCCAACGGTGCGGGTAAGAGCACCCTGCTTGGCCTGCTGCTGGGCAAGCTGCAACCCAAAAGCGGAACCATCAAGATGGGCACCAAGGTGGAGGTTGCCTATTTTGATCAGCTGCGTGCCGCGCTGGATGAGAATAAATCGGTGCAGGACAACGTGGGTGGTGGCAGCGATAAAGTCACCATCAATGGCCGCGACAAACACATCATCAGCTATCTACAGGATTTTCTCTTTACCCCGGAGCGCATCCGTACCCCAGTGCGCGCCCTCTCGGGTGGCGAACGCAATCGACTGCTACTGGCCAAGCTCTTCACCAGACCCTGCAATGTGCTGGTGATGGACGAGCCAACCAACGACCTGGATGCCGAAACGCTGGATCTATTAGAGGAGCTGCTACTGGGCTATGAAGGCACCCTGCTATTGGTCAGCCATGATCGTGCTTTTCTCAATAATGTAGTCACCAGCAGCCTGGTGTTTGAGGGTAAAGGGCGGGTCAATGAATATATCGGTGGCTACGATGACTGGCTGCGCCAGCGCAGGGCGGAAACGCCAGCCAAACCGAAGCCCGAAAAAAAAGAGACCTCGCCAGCTAAACCTGAAGTAAAACCAACTAAGCTTAGCTACAAAGATCAACGTGAGTTGGATGGTCTACCAAAATTAATTGAAGAGCTGGATGCAGAGTTAGAGGCCATTCAATCCAAGATGGCCGATCCTGACTTTTATAAATGTGATCCTGTAGAAGTTGCCACAACCACTGACCGTATGGCTGAGGTAGAAGCAAAACTCAGTGCTGCTTATGCGCGGTGGGAGGAGTTGGAAGGGTAAAGCTCATGAGTGAGTGGCCACTATCTATATACTGCGCACAACAAATGAAATGAGGTGAGTTATGTACTACATCGTTGAAAGTGATAAATCTTTTGAGCAGGCTTCAACCGACCTTGATGCTGCGGTTAAAGAGAATGGTTTTGGGGTGCTGCATGTTCATGACATAGGAAACACACTTCGCAGCAAAGGTGTTGCATTTGAGGAACAGTGCAAAGTATTTGAAGTCTGCAACCCCGTGCAGGCAGGAAAAGTTTTATCAGCCGATATGCGCCTGAATATGGCGCTGCCATGTCGCATCTCAGTCTATACAGAAAAAGGTAAAACGATGATTGGCCTTATCAAGCCGGTAGGAATACTTTCAGCACTGTCCCAGGATGCTGCACTGATGGGGGTTGCTGAAGAGGTTGAGGCAAAGACCATTCAGATGGTTGATGAGGCAAGATAAACAGCCAGAACGTGGGGGTGGCAGAGCTCCATCATGCTGGCTCAATATATATTTATAGTAAGTTACTAGCACAGGCCTAATCTGATAAGCAGAGTCAGAAGCACTCGAGGCCAGAAAGAGTAAAACTAGCTAGATACTGCTACTCAGACCAGCATAGCCAAATGCCTGCTTCACAACACACTGCGGTCATTCAGGTGCTACAGCTAAAGGCAACCGGCGAGACTTGACCCACAGGAGTCTTCAGCTCGAATATACGATGATTAATTTGCATTCTACACAATGAGCTGTGCTTATTGATGCCCTACTCAGCGTTCCTTACTGCTTTGTAGCTTTACACTTCCTTTACTACCCGCTCATCACTGCTATCCAATAGGGGGGCTGCATCCAGATCTCCAGCCTGCATCATATTTGACACGCGTTGCAGTGACGACAGGATGAGGTTCTGCTCCCACTCCTCTAGATGAGCAAAACCGAGAATAAAGTTTTCCTGCATCAAGGCAGGAGCCTGTTCAAGCACCTGTTTCCCTGCCTCCGTTAAATGGATCAACACTTTGCGCTTATCTTCGTTGCTCCGCTCACGTCGCAGATAGATCTTCCTCTCCAGGCGATCGAGAATTGAGGTCACTGTAGCCTGGCTTAAATTTACTTCACGAGCAATCTGCCCTGCCGTAGCAGGAACAGTTTGCATAGTTGCTTTCATCACTAACAATTGCGGGCCTGTTAAACCTGATTCGCGCTCTAATTTCTTAGAGTGCAAATCGATAGCGCGGATAATCTGGCGTAATGCAACCAAAACCTTATCGTGGATTTCCATCGAGAATATTGCCTTTTACGGTTCGTAATATTGGTAGACAGTAATAACTGGTATCTAAGATGCCATTTTTACTGCTGCGAAGCCATGCCTGTGTCAATTTTATTATTGCACTAATATTTAGTACACTAAGCACTCTCCATGATTGCAAAAAGGAACTGAGGCAGAACAACATCAAGTCCCAAAGTCCGTGATAACAGGGTGAAATGGCATTTTTCCAGACTCTGAGTTCAGGATGTTGCGGCTATTTATGGCTGGTGGACTTGTTCTGCTTAGCTGACACAGAAATTAAAACGAAACACCAAAATATTACTGAGGAACAAAATGCCAGAAGAGTGGGTTGAACAGATGCAAAATCAGGTGAATACACTTGAAAAGCTTGAAAAGTATATCAATGTCTCTGATAAAGAGAGGGAGGCAATTGAGACCTTGGATTCTAGATGGGGAATGTCACCCTATTATGCATCGCTGATGGATAAGGATGATCCAAATTGCCCAATCCGAATGCAGATGATTCCCTCCATGAAAGAGCTGTTTAATGAACACGGGATGGATGATTACCTGGTCTGGAAAGAGAATAGAGCAACCGAAGAAGTTCGCCCGGATAGTATTGCCCGCCAGTACCACGATCGTATTGCTTTTACCGTTGTAGAGGCTTGCGGCGTTTATTGTCGGCACTGTTTCCGCAAGGAGTTGGTTATCGATCAGGAGCTAAAGCTGCGCTTTGACCTCGATGAAGGGCTGACTTGGATTGCCGAACACACGGAGATTCGTGATGTACTGGTTACTGGTGGCGACCCGCTGCTTTTATCAGATGAAAAACTGGAATACCTGATTGGTAAGCTTCGTGAGATACCACATGTTGAAATGATTCGTATCGGTTCCCGACTACCTATCGTTCTACCGCAGCGTATTACTGAAGGGTTAAAAAAAGCCATAGGCGGCTTTCACAGAGTTCCTGTCTGGCTCAATACACAATGCAATCACCCGAAAGAGATTACAGAAAAAACGGCAAAAGCGGTTTATGAGCTAATGAGCTGCGGAATAAACGTGGGGAATCAAGCAGTATTGATGAAAGGCATCAATGATGATGTGGAAACCTTTAGAGAACTGCATCTTAAATTACTACGTATTCGCATCCGACCCTACTATGTTTTCTATTGTGAAGCGGCTCCGGGAATCGATCATTTCCGTACCTCGGTAGAAAAAGGTGCCGAATTGATTCGTGATGCACTGCGTGGCCATACTACCGGCCTGGCGCAACCGATGTACGTGCTGGCGACCAATATTGGCAAGATTCCATTAATGCCGGATTATTATATAGTCGATAAAAATGAAAAAGAGTACACCTTACGAAATCACAAAGGTGAGACAACTAAGATCCCTAATATTCCTGAATAAAGGTTGGCATTGATGGGGGATGAGGCTATTTGTAGCTGTTGGCAGCTAATGTACAACGTTACTGAGTAACTGCTTTTGGGGTGATGAACTGCAATCCACTAGCTAAACGTGAATGACCCCAATGTACAATTCACCTGCTATTATCCGGTGATCCACCAATGGCCTGAGCTGGCCGAAGCACTCAATTTACAACTAGAGGGAAATGACTCCTTTGCTGGGCTGCTGCCGGTTGGAGATTTAATCTGTATGGCTGTTTCGTACGGTGGATTCAACTGATTAACGCAACACAGTGCAGTCATTCAAGCTCCCGATTTTATTATTACATTAATGGGGCTTACTCTTTGTACTATATTATGGATATATCTCCACCAAATGAGGGAACAGCAATGAGTACTCGCATCTTAATATCAACACTCTTAGTGATTACCCTCTTGGCCGGTTGTGCCACCAATGATCCAAACAGACGCGCCAAGACAGGTGCCGCTATTGGCGCTATTGCGGGTGCTGTGTTGGGCCATCAACTCGATGATGATTCAGGAAAGTTTGTCGGTGCTGCTGTAGGTGCCATTGCTGGTGGTGTGGTCGGTAATTACATGGATCAGCAAGAACAAGATTTTGAACAGGCGCTGGCCACTGAACAGCAGCAGAATGCCATCGAAATCGAACGTATGCGTGATGATACGCTGAAGCTCAGCTTGGACAGTGAAGTATCCTTTGATTTTGATCGGGCTGAAATTAAGCCGCCATTCCGCCCCAGTCTTGATAAACTCAGCAATGTACTTCTGAAATATGACCGAACCGTGGTTCATGTAGTGGGACATACAGATAGCACGGGTTCTGAGCAATACAACCAGAGACTTTCCCAGCAGCGAGCAGAGTCAGTTGGCAGCTATTTATTAGCCAGCGGAGTTCCTGCTGATCGCCTGCGTACCGAAGGGCGAGGTGAGCGCGAACCCAGAGATAGCAATGATACTGAGGCCGGAAGGCAGCTTAACCGTCGGGTTGAGATCTATGTCAAGCCGGTAGTAGATGGTCAGGAAAGCAAAGCCTTCGAGTCCCCTCGCTATTATTGATAGATGAGCAGGCTGGCCTTTTAAAACTACTGTAGTTGCTGAAAGGCTGAAATCAGAGGCTGCATTTGTGCGTGTTGGCTGAAGGCAAAAGGTCTTTTACACTGGTGAAGTATAAGGATTAAAACCGGCTCAGCGTATCTTCAGTCCACTGGATTGCTTGGCGGGAGAGATCTGAGATATCGGTGTGACTTAGATTTTCAAAATTAATTTCAGACCATTGTGCATTTTCAATCGCTAAGGCACAGGTGAGCGCATCTCCCAGTGTGCCCTGCCGCTCAAGGATTGCTGCCTTGATCTCATCGTTTAGTGGCAGAGTTGCCAGGATAGTTTTAATCGGCTGTTTCATCAGTATATCAAGCGCAGAGAACATGCCCACAGTGAAGTAAATCTCCTGTTGCAGCTCCCCTGCTTTTTGGGCAAGTAGTTCACACGTCTTTGCCCGGAGAATTGCGATTTCCATTATTGCGCCGGGTGCAGTGCTCATTCCGCTCAATGCCAATAGTGATACCCATTTACGAATCTCATCCCGCCCAAGTAACACGATTGCCTGCTTGATTGAATCAACCTCATGTGGAACGCCAAAGAAGGATGCATTAACAAGCTTGATTAACTTGTAACTCAGTGATGCATCACATGAAATCAGCTGTTCCAGATCATGGATAGATGTGTTCGGGTTATGGACTGTTGCAAGCAACTGAAGTATCGCAAGTTTATTAGTGGTAAGACTACGGCTAACATTTGCGCTAGGTTTGCCAAGGAAGTGCCCCTGCAGGTAGTCAAAACCCATGTCGCAATAGGTGCTGCACTCCTCTGTGGTATCGATCTTGAGCGCCTGAAGGGAAAGGTTTTTATAGCCCCGCAGAAACTTGGTGAGTTGATCGAGCTTCTTGGCATCCAGTCTTTTTACATCAACTCTAAAAATGTTGGCAATTGGCAATAATCGCTTGTCCTTCAGGTTTGCCAAACCACCGATTGATAGGCCGTACCTTAGAGAGCGTAGTACTTTCAGCTTAGCAATCAGTTGTGAGTCAACAGCAGCATTTTCAGGAAGACAAAGAACAACCTGGTGAGGTGGCAATTTAATCTCAGTAATAATATCGATAAAGGCGCGGGTGACGTTTATAAATGCTTTGCGGTTGTCGACTGATTGGCCAAAACCAAATGCCAGAATTGTGGATGCGATGACCTGTGCAGTTGCCGCTGTGGGATTTGCTTTTTTATTGTTGTCGTCAGATGGCTGCAACAATAACTCGTAGCCTATTACATCCATATGAATGTTATAAATCGGCAAGCGAGCAATCATCACTTCCTGTTGCTGAGGAGGGTACTTGAACTGCGCTGTTAATTCACTATCCATGGTTATTGGATTCTAAATAAGAGATAGAAAATATAGCGGCGCAAGGAGTGCTTTCTTTAAAAGCATGAGAGCTTGCTTGAAATGCCGTCCACTGGCTCTTCAATACAGGTGGTATTGGTCTCCACAAATGAGGGGTCAATAAATCTTAATGACTACATATTAAGGCAGCACGATATAGAGTTCTGACCGGCCACGTAAAATATTAAGCCATTTTTTTCTGCGACTGCGTTGTTTAAGTCTCTTCTCCAGCATATCCAGATTGGCGATAGCGGTGTCATTCATCCCGATAATGATGTCACCTTCGCGCAGCCCGGCATGGTCAGCTGGACTGTTGTATTTAACCTCGGCGATAAGTATGCCCTCAATCTCGCCTGAATAACGGGGGTCGTTGGTGATGTCGCGCAGGGCTGTGCCCTGCAACTGTCGGTTGAGCTCTTCACCTTTGATTTTTCTGAACTCCGGAAGGGCAATGATGGCCGTCATGTTATGGCTACGGCCCTTGCGGATGATTTCAATATCCAGCTCTGATCCAATCGGCAGCAGACCAATAACGTTACGCAGATCCAGCGTGTTTCGTAGTGGCCGATCATTGACGGCAGTAACGATATCACCAACCTTTAGCCCGGCCTTCTCAGCAGGTGAATCGGGATTAATCTGCGTTATGATGGCTCCCTGTTGCTGATCAAGATCAAAGCCTTGCGCCAGCTCCGGGGTGAGATCTTGTGCGCCAACGCCCAGTCGTCCGCGGCGGACTTCGCCGTGCTGGACAAGTTGGGTCATGATGTTTTTGGCCATATTGATGGGGATGGCAAAGCCGATGCCCACGTTGCCACCACTGGGGCCGATGATGGCGGTATTGATGCCGACAAGTTCACCCCGCAGGTTAACCAGTGCACCACCTGAGTTACCGGGGTTGATGGAGGCATCGGTCTGGATGAAATCCTCGTAGGATTCAATGCCAAGCCCGCTACGACCCAGTGCGCTGACAATGCCTGAGGTGACGGTCTGACCCAGTCCAAAGGGGTTGCCAATGGCGACTACAAAATCGCCCACTTCGAGTTGGCTGGAATCGGCTGAGGGTACGGCAGTCAGGTCGTCGGCTTTTATTTGCAGAACGGCGATGTCGGTATCGGGGTCAGTGCCTACCAGTTTTGCCTTAATCTGACGGCCATCCTGTAGCCGGATAATGATAATGTCGGCATCTTTAATGACGTGGTTGTTGGTTAAGATATAACCCTCTTCACGGTCGATAATGACACCGGAGCCAAGGCCCTGGGTGCGACGCTCGCGTTGAACGTCAGGCATATTAAAGAAGCGTTGAAACAGAGGGTCATCAAACAGTGGGCTGCGCTCAACAACCCGGCCCTGGGTGGTGATGTTGACCACGGCAGGTGTGACCTGTTTTAGCATGGGTGCCAGGCTGGGCAGTTGCTTGCCATCGATGGCAGTGGGTAGCCCTCCCCATGAAATAGTGGAGGTGAGTAATAAGAGCAGGCAGATTAACAGGCGGTTCAGTATATTCATCTTTCTCTAGATTAATGTAGGTGCAGCAGATAGATAGGGGTTGAGATTAAAAAGTTCAACCGTATGGCCTCTAGCCTTATTCCTGTGCTGTTGCAGGCTCTTCCTCCTTGATTTCATCACCCACATAGATCTGGCAAAGACAGCCGACAAAGTCGCTTACCAACCTGCGCATCAGAATAAAATACATATCTGGGCCAGGGGAGATATCGGTGCCGATGGGGTCAAGCGTGCCGCTGTAGTATTGATTTTCGCCAATCAAAATCTTTAGGTGTGATGATGGGAATTGTGGCTCGCTGAATATGCAGTGTGCGTTGGTCTCCTGAAGTTTTTGTTGTATCGCGCGCAGCCGCTTAGCGCCAGGTTTACGATCAGGGTCAATGGTGACTGAGCCAGCAGCTTTAAGATGATACCGGTATTCAAAATATTGGTAGGCATCATGGAATACGATATAGGGCTTGTTGATGGCCGCCACGGCCACATCGCCTATTTCTAGGTGTAGGTTTTCCAGTCGGTAGATAAGCCGTGTGGCATTTTCCTGGTATTGACCAGCGCGTTCTGCATCGATTTCGCTGAGAGTGTCGGCTACTGCCTGGGTGATAATCTTGGCATTGAATGGATCCAGCCAGATATGACTGTCTATATTTTCAGGACGCTCTGCCGTATGCTCATGATCCTGATCATCTGGAGCATTATGGCTGTGGGTTTCCCAGATACCGCCGCTACGCAGTGGTAGAAGCAATAGCTTGGGCAGGTCTAAAATCTTAACGATGTGCTGGCTGCTGGATGCGTTTTCCAGTGGGTGTTTTAGAAAACCTTCTGCCTCTTCTCCCAGCCAAAAGATCACCTCTGCCTGGCTCAGGCTGCGCATTTGTGATGGTTTAAGATGGGCGTTATGCGGAGAGATGCTGCCTTTGATCAGCAGCTCTGGTGTGGCAATGCCTCTCATGACTCCGCTGACCAGCGAGTGAGTGGGTGCAATGCTGACCATGACCTTGGGTGGCTCAGCTGCGCTGCTCAATGCAGGTACAGCTAAAATAAACATCCAGAGTGTGAAAGAAAAACGTAAAATCATTAGCTTAAAATACCCGCTCTTTTAGAGTGCTGTTTTCTTTTAGCTATTATGTCACCAATGCAACTATTTTCTGTAATTGATTCATGACCACTGACCCCGTTCTTATTGAAGCCAAAACAATCTCGCTCTCCCTGAGTGGCAGAAAGATATTGGATGCCGTAAACCTTAGTGTACATGCGGGTGAGATTCTTGCCATGATCGGCCCCAATGGCGCAGGTAAAACCTCTCTGGTACGTGTCTTATTAGGATTGCTGAAACCGGAGAAAGGCCAGTGTTTCTCTGCGCCAGGTCTGCGAATTGGGTATATGCCACAACGTATTGTTGTGGATTCTGTCCTGCCTCTGACGGTTGAGCGTTTTGTAACACTCAGCCATCGCGCAACCGAGCAGGAGTTATCCCAAGTGTTGGATGAGGTAGGCATTGAACGACTGCTGAAAAGTCCGGTGCAGAATATCTCAGGTGGTGAGATGCAGCGTGTCATGCTGGCGCGAGCGCTACTGAGAAAGCCTGATTTGTTGGTGTTGGATGAGCCGGTGCAGGGGGTGGACATAACAGGTCAGGCCGAGTTGTTTGATCTGATTGCCCGCATCCGGGATCACCACGGCTGCGGCATTCTCATGGTCTCTCATGACCTGCATCTGGTGATGGCCAAGGCTGATCGTGTTTTGTGTCTGAATCATCATGTCTGCTGCTCAGGGCATCCTGAAGTGGTGAGCAGTGACCCTTCCTACATAGAGCTGTTTGGCTCACAACCCAGTGTGGCTCTTTATACCCATAACCACGACCATCGGCATGACCTGCATGGCCGGGTGGAGAAAACCGGTAAAGGAGATGCAGAGCATGGATGATTTTATGTTCCGTGCGCTGGTTGCGGGCCTGGGTGTGGCGCTGATAACAGGCCCACTGGGCGCCTTTGTGGTCTGGCGGCGTATGGCCTACTTTGGCGATACCCTGGCGCACTCTGCGCTACTGGGTGTTGCGCTGGGCTTTCTGCTTGAGGTCAACATCAATCTGGCGATTATTCTGGTCTGCATCACTTTGGCGTTGGTGCTGGTGGGACTGCAATATCAGCGCCGACTGGCCAGTGACACCCTACTGGGAATTCTTTCGCACAGCGCCCTCTCGCTGGGGCTGATTGTGCTGGCACTGTTGGAGACCGTGCGCATCGATCTCATGGGGTATCTATTTGGTGACATCCTGGCTGTGACAGTAAACGATATCTGCTGGATCTATGGTGGTGGCATTGTGGCGATGGTGCTGCTGGTCTGGCTTTGGCGACCATTGCTATCTATTACCGTGCACGAAGAGCTGGCTCAGGTTGAAGGTGTGCCTGTGGTGCCTGTCCGGCTGGCTTTTATGCTGCTGATTGCGTTGGTGATTGCAGTTGCGATGAAGGTGGTGGGTATTCTGCTGATCACCTCACTATTGATTATCCCCGCTGCAACAGCACGCCGTTTTGCCCAAACACCGGAGCAGATGGCGCTGCTGGCATCATTGGTGGGGTGTCTGTCCGTGAGCGGCGGCCTATTCGGTTCATTGCAATGGGATCTGCCCGCTGGCCCGGCGGTGGTTGTTGCAGCCGCTATACTCTTTTTTATAGCTGTCTGTTGGAGAAAGGCATGAGCCATTCGATTAAGCAGTTGTTGCAGATTATGGCTCAGTTGCGCGACCCGGAAAAAGGTTGCCCCTGGGATCGAAGGCAGACCTTTTCCACCATTGCACCCTACACTATAGAAGAGGCCTACGAAGTTGCAGAGGCCATTAACCGGGATGACATGGATGAGTTACGGGATGAGCTGGGTGATCTTCTGTTTCAAGTGGTTTTCTATGCCCAGATGGCCAAAGAGGCCGATGCCTTTGATTTTGATGACGTGGTTGCCGGTATCTGTGAAAAGATGCAGCGCAGGCACCCGCATGTTTTTGGTGATGCTGAGATCGCCACTGCTGAGGCGCAGACGCTGGCCTGGGAGCAGCAAAAATCAACCGAACGCAAAGCAAAAGCAGGTGACCAGCCCCATAGTCTGCTGGATGGTGTGGCCACAGCACTGCCAGCTTTGATGCGCTCTGAAAAGCTACAACGCCGTGCGGCTCGTGGCGGATTTGACTGGCCGGATGTCTTTGGCGTGATTACCAAGGTGCAGGAGGAGTTGGATGAGGTCAGGGTTGAACTGGAACAGGGAGCCAGCAAAGAGCGGGTTGCTGAAGAGATTGGTGACCTGCTGATGGCCTGCGCCAACCTGGCCCGTAAAGCCGGGGTGGATGCAGAGATGGCGCTGGTGGCTGGAAACCGTAAGTTTGAACGCCGTTTTCAGGGGATTGAAAAACGTGTTGCCGAGCAGAATCAAAAAATAACTGAATTGAGCCTGGATGAGCTTGAACTGCATTGGCAGGCCATTAAGTCAGATGAGAGCCACTAAGAACAGTCGTATTGCAGGACTCATTCATACCTAAAGTGGGAGAGTGAAAGCATGCTTCAAAACTATATTCAAAAAAGCACACGAAAGGTTATTGAAAGCCTTGAGATGGCGGTTGCCGAATTGGCAAGCCTGCGGCAAAACGTCATCTCACCTGATTTTATACTGCTGGCGTTGCTCTCCCAGCCAGACAGTGAGGCCTATAAGATATTTGAAAGTATCCTCTCTGATCCTGAAGTAGCAGTGGATCGCCTGGTTGGGCAGATACACCAGCACTACCAGCAGGCAACTCCTGTAAAAGCCAATCAGATTGTGACCTCGCAAGAGACCGTGGAGTTGTTTCGCATTGCACTTTCTGAGGCAAAGAGCCTGGGTGATGAATTTATAGGTACAGGCACCCTATTTGTTGCCATGTTCGATGAGCGGGCAGGTGTCACAGCAAAACTGCTGAAAGATGCAGGCATCAATGTAGAGCAGGCCCGGCAGGCGCTGAAGGAGATGCGGGGTGGCCGTACTCTGCAGACGCAAGATGCTGAGAGCAAACAGAATGTGCTTGAGCGTTACACAAAAGATCTAACGGAGATGGCGCACAACGGTGATCTTGACCCGGTGATTGGACGCGAAGAGGAGATTGCTGCCATCATCCAAACACTCTCCCGCCGCAAGAAAAATAATCCGGCACTGATTGGTGAGCCTGGGGTGGGAAAGACCGTTATTGTTGAAGGGCTGGCGCAACGGATTGCCGATGCTGATGTGCCGGATACGCTGCTCAATAAACGCCTGCTTTCACTGGATATGGGTGAGCTTGTGGCGGGTGCCAGCATGCGCGGTGAATTTGAAGAGCGTTTGAAATCAGTACGTGATGAGGTGATCCAGGCACAGGGACAAGTGATTCTGTTTATTGACGAGATGCACACGGTGGTTGGCGCGGGTGCAGGTGCTGGTGGTCTGGATGCACCCAGCCTGCTCAAGGCAGCACTGGCGCAAGGAACCTTGCAGGTTATTGGTGCGGATACATTGGATGAGTACCGTAAATATATTGAGGCAGATAATGCGCTGGAGCGGCGCTTTCACCCTATCCTGGTGCGGGAGCCGAGCATTGAGGAGACGATTAGTATTCTACGGGGTATAGCTCCGCGCTATGAAGCGCACCATAAAATCACCTATGACGAGTCTGCCCTTGAAGGAGCGGCCCGTTTTTCAGAACGCTACATCATGGATCGTAAACTACCGGATAAGGCTATTGATCTGATTGACGAAGCAGGCTCACACAAACACCTGCAACTTACGGCTATTCCTCATAATGTCATGGAGCTTGAACGTAAAAACCAGCGTCTGCTAAGAGAAAAGACGGAAGCCTTTCATGCTCAGAAATTTGAAGAGGCTGCAAATTTGCAGATGGAGATGCTGGCAGCAGAGGATCAACTCAAAAAGGCTCGAGAGGGATGGGAAAAGGATCATGTGGGTGATGAGTATATTGTCACTGATGAGGATATTGCCCAGGTGGTAGCCAAGTGGACAGGCATACCGGTTGCCCGTATGGCGGAGTCCGAATCAGATAAGCTGGCCAGAATGGAGGAGAAGCTGCATGAACGCATTATTGGTCAGGATAATGCAGTTAGTGCAGTGGCGGATGCCATCCGCAGGAATCGTGCCGGTATCACCACCAGTCACCGCCCGATTGGGTCATTTCTTTTTCTGGGCCCTACCGGCGTGGGTAAAACTGAGCTGGCGCGCGCCCTGGCTGCCTTTTTGCTGGATGATGAATCACGCATTATTCGGCTGGATATGTCGGAGTATATGGAGCGACATGAGGTCTCCAAGATGATTGGTGCGCCTCCTGGGTACATTGGCTATGGCGAGGGTGGTCAGTTGACCGAACAGGTGCGCCGCAACCCCTACTCCGTGGTGCTGTTGGATGAGGTAGAGAAGGCGCACCCGGATGTCTTCAATATGTTACTGCAAATTCTGGAAGATGGGCGATTGACCGATGCACAGGGTCGCACCGTCTCATTCCGTAACACCATCCTAATTGGCACCTCTAATCTGGGTACTGAATCGCTTTCGCCAGATAAACGACCGATTGGCTTTGTGCAGTCGGCCACGCCAGACTACAAAGAGGCGCAGCAGCTGGTACTGCATGAGGTAAAGAAGTTCTTTAAACCGGAGTTTTTGAATCGACTGGATGACACCATCGTTTTTCACTATTTGGAAAGAGAGAATGTCCACAGTATTGCCACCATGTTTATCAGGGAATTGGTGGAACGGATGATGGTTCGGGAGATCAAACTGGATGTGGATGATGCGGTTACTGATAAAATAGCCAGTGATGGTTTCGATCCGGTCTATGGTGCTCGCCCACTGCGTCGTGAAGTGGAGAGACAGATTGAAAATCCGCTGGCTATGATGATTGTTAAAGGTGAGTGTCCAGATAATAGCAAGGTGAAGGTACAGCTGGTGGATGGTGCAATAACCTTTCAAATCAATGGCAAATAATTTGGGTGTTTGACTGATGAGAACATGGCTATATATCGCTCTGGTAACTGCTTTATTGGGGCTTACTGGGTGTTCCACCAACCCGGTAACGGGCAAGGGTGAACTGGCATTTATCTCTCAGTCGCAAGAGCTGGAGATTGGAAAAGAGCAGTATGCGCCCAGCCGTCAGATGCAGGGTGGCGACTATGTTTTAGATCCCGAGTTAAATAAATATGTTAGCCGGGTTGGCCAACGTCTAGCGGCTGTTAGTGATCGTAAACTCCCTTATGAATTCTCAGTAATAAATGATGCTACACCTAATGCCTGGGCCTTGCCGGGTGGCAAGATAGCGGTCAATCGTGGGCTATTGCTGGAGCTGGAGAGTGAAGCAGAACTGGCTGCGGTGCTGAGCCATGAGATTGTGCATGCAGCAGCCCGGCATGGCGCCCAAGGTATGCAAAGAGGCATGCTGTTGCAGGGGGTTGTGTTGGCGGCAGGGATGGCATCGAGCAGTAGCGATTATTCGCGTGCGGTAGTGGGGGCTGCGTCAGTCGGCGCCAATCTGATTAACCAACGTTACTCCCGTGATGCTGAGAGTGAGTCAGATTATTACGGCATGCTCTACATGATTCGTGCAGGCTATGATCCGGCTGCCGCAGTCAAACTTCAAGAGACCTTTGTTCGTATTTCCAAATCTAAAAAACATAAAGCAGATTGGCTCTCTGGTCTGTTTGCCAGTCATCCTCCATCAGAAGAGCGGGTAAGACAGAATCGGGAAGCATTGCGCAAACTGGGTGCAAAGGGGGGTGATTGGGGAAGAGATCGTTATCAACGCATGATAGCTGGGCTGAAAAAGTCAAAACCAGCCTATGATGCCTTGGAAAAAGGCCTTAAAGCATTGAAAGATAATGATGAAGAACAGGCCTTAAAATTAGCCAATAAGGCGATTGCCATTGAACCCAAAGAGGCACTGTTTTATAGCTTGCTGGGTGATGTTAGATATAAGCAGAAACGCTACAACCAAGCATTGAAACACTACAATCAGGCGCTGGGTCGCAACAATGGCTTTTTCCGTTATTACCTGGAACGGGGTGTCACCTGGGAGAAACTGAAAAATAATAAAAAAGCTCAAATGGATCTGGAAAAGAGTGTGAAGCTGCTGCCCACTGCGATTGCCTATAACGCCTTGGGCAGGATGGAACTGCAATCAGGTAGTCGTGATCAGGCAAAACAATATTTTGGCCAAGCAGCAGGCTCACGTTCACCGGCAGGGGTTGCGGCGGCTACTGAACTGATACGCCTTGATTTGCCGGATAACCCAGGTCGTTATCTTCAAACCAGCCTACAGCGGCTTAAGGATGGTGAGGTGATTGCGATAGTGCAGAATCAAACTAAAATGCCCGTACGCAATGTTGGGATTGGCGTTGGATTGCGTGCTTCTGGAGGGCGGCTATATCAAATCACCCGGCACAGTGTGTGGGGCGTTATTCGCCCTGGTGAAACGGCCCGGATTCGGGTTGGCATTCGGCTCGATGACCCAAAGCAGCTCCGCAGATACGGCGTTGTAGCGCTTGGGGCGGATGTTGCAGATAAAAGATAGAGAGGATTAGCGTTACCTTTTCTGCCGGAGTTTTGGGAGAATATGTACTATATAACATGTCATGGTCTGAGTGCTTTTAGATCAGGAACAATAATATCCATGCCGGAGGTGGCACAGTGAAGAAAATCATAATTGGTGGTCTGTTGTTTATTGTTGTGGGTGTGATTGCAGCCCTGTTCTATGTCACCAGCAATCTCAATACGCTGGTGGTTCAGGCGGTTGAGACCTTTGGTAAACCCGTTACCCAGACAGACGTTAAGCTTGAGTCATCTAATATCTCCTTTTTATCAGGTGAGGGGAGTTTGCATGGATTGTTTATTGGCAACCCTGCGGGTTATAAGGGGCGCAGTACATTTGAACTTGGTGCGCTAAAGGTTGCTCTGGACTCTGAGACAATAGCTGATGATGTTGTGGTAATTAAATATATCGATATCACTGCGCCGATGGTGACTTATGAACCCGGTGGTGCTGCGGGATCAAACCTACAGCAGCTGATGAATAATGTTGA
>Ga0316190_10000149_pt1 | contig 44257 bp, 40 predicted proteins | sample Eddworburrow2_MG_FD_204929 | JGI IMG/M metagenome (GOLD analysis project Ga0316190, IMG submission 204929) | Coastal sediment microbial communities from Maine, United States - Eddy worm burrow 2 | ecosystem: Environmental > Aquatic > Marine > Coastal > Sediment | place: USA: Maine | collected...
CCGAATTTAGCCGTGGGTAGTGCAGATTGCCTGAAGTGAACGGCAAGATCTGCTGCATAGTCTCCGTTCGCTGATCGCTCGGGAAGGGCAACTTGTGGCCGGTAATACCCTTTGCCGGCCCAATCAATAATTGGTATTCAGAGTTTATCGAATGACTGGTTAGTGGCTGAACCCGGTAATTCAGACAGGTTGTACATACCCAGTCCCTGACTTTCCCATTTACGATGTTCGCCGCACATGTCCAACCAACGGATAAGCCACTGATTCATTGCAATGCTGGGTCAGCATCTTTCCCGAATATGGTTGTTCTCGGGAAAGTTTGTAAAGCAGTAGAACAATACTGTTACCCTGGCTAGTCTGTAAGGTGCCTATTGGCATGTCAGGGGACCGAGAGTGCGCTGGTAGATATTCATTAGTCTGTTGCAGAGCCATGTTAAAAATATGAATAGTTAAAGCTGATTGCTTTGATGATAGGATTGCATCGTTTCGATTGTTAGCACTAACGAATTGAATGTGCAGATTTTGGCCATGATTAATGTAAGCGATAGGCCATTCAACCATAGCTGTGACGGAACGCTACGCGCATTTGGCGCAGGAACATAAACAGGCAGCCGTGGCGCTGCTGGACGGGGGCAGAAAATGAAAGACAAGGTGAATATTGTGGACAACGTACCGCACACTTCAGAAATGTCGGAAGGTGAAAAACATCTGCATAGTTTTATCGGTGCCGCGAGCATTGACGAACTACCAACACCTGAAACAATGAAGTTTTTAACTCATGCGTTCAGCAGGATACTTCAAGGGAAAGACCCGAAAATGGTATTAAAGCTGACGCAAAAAAAAGGGAAAAAAGCCGCGGCAAAAAGAACACAGTGCCTAAATAAAGAAATGCGCCTGGCTGTTATGGTTGAAGAATTACGAATTAAAGACGGGAAGACAAAAAACGAAGCACGGCAAGCCGTAATGAAAAAGGCCGGACTGAAAGACGACAAAACATTTAACAGTCTGCATAAAAAGCATAAAGCACTTGCGCGGCTATATGTCCTGACTGACGGAATGACAAACCAGAAAGCACTGAAGGGGAAAAAATAAAAATATTTATACGGTATGCTCTATAAGGGGAATTATTATTTAACTTGATAATTGCCCAGCATTTTTCACTAGAACATATAATCCGGCAGATGATGGGTTGTGTAAGCGGAGGTAGAAAAAACAGGCGCACAATGTGTGATTCTTCAAATGGGTGATTCAGTTGATATGAATAATGATGAATAAGCAGAATCAACTGCAGAATCCCGCCATGATCTGGTTGAGTTTTGCTGTACGCATGACTTTATTTGCTATTGCGTTGATGTGGCCAGCGGGGACCTGGCGTTGGTGGGAGGCATGGGTATTAGTCGGGCTCTGGACTGTCTTTGGTATTGTTATGACAATTATTTTATTACGCCATGATCCAGCGTTACTTGCTATGCGGTTGAAGCTTGTGCCACTGCACAAGGAACAAAAGGATTGGGACAAGGTGTTAATGCTGCTATTTTTTATTGCAGGCATTGGGCTCTATCTTATTCCCGGCTTTGACGTGGTGCGTTATGAGTGGAGCGAGCCCTTGCCAGTATGGATGAAGATTTTGGCAATGCTTATACACCTGCCTTGTTTTGTCTTACTTGGCTGGGTGATGCGTGAGAATACTTATTTGTCGCAGGTGGTCAAAATTGATGTAACGCGCGGTCATCAGGTGATCACCACAGGACCTTACGCACTGGTTCGCCATCCTATGTATACAATAGTCATTATTTTGCTGTTTGCTGTTCCTGTTGCACTTGGTTCAAGGTATGCATTGATCCTTGCATTGTTTCTGACGGTATTGCTGATTTTGCGGACTTACTTAGAAGATCGTACATTACATGCTGAACTAACAGGCTATGAGGAGTACGCTAAAGAAACACCTTATCGATTAGTTCCCAGGTTATGGTGAAAAGTAATGGACAACCTCTTCCTTATTGGATTTGATCAGGATCAAGAATGTTATTGAAAATAATGTATGGGAAAATACTTACTCGCCAAACTCAGAAATTTCACTAGCTGATACCCATTTTGGAATACACTGGTAAATCACGTCACCTAGGACTGAAGGCCCTATTTTGGCTGCCGTTCCCATGAATATCGGGAAGGGCAAGGTAGGGTCGACTCCCGCCTTTTAGCGAAGTCTTATATAAGCGCCTGGTGTAGGACCGAGAACGGCCACTTTCGGTCATTCAACGGCTGAATCAGGCGTGGTGCAATGTTTGCGGCGTCGCCTGGAGCTTGTGATTAGGCTGATACCCAACATTAGCAACCCCCGTCTCCGCCTCAATCACCACCACCATCGCCACCACCATCGCCATTGCCATCGCCATTGCCCTTGCCACTAAAATCTACGGGACCACCAGCGGGACCATTGCCACGACTGTCGTCATCGCTACCAATATCAATAATCATAAACAAGCCGATAACCAGCGGGAATACTATCCAATAGAACTTAGGGGGAATAGCATACGCCAGATGAAAAGTACCGATCATAAGTAAGATTTTAACGAATACGATAAGTGAGCTTTTAACGATTCCGTTCATCATCCATCTGTCTCTAATGGCACCCATAATGTGATCAGACGTGTAGGCATACTGTGCTAATGGCTGATTCGGCAGAGTATGAACAAAGCATATCCAACTTTGATCCGGGCGTCACTTGGTCTATAGCTCCAGTTTGTTGGTTGAAACTGAAGGGCTGCACTGCATTTGTGCCATTCAGGAATTTTGACTGAATGGCGGGAATGGGTCGTTCTTGCCCGTTTAGTGGCTGCTTATATTAGCGACTGGTGTAGGACTGAAACCTGCCAGAATGCGACATATACAGGCGAGCATGGCCCGGGAGCTTGTCAGTTTCCTGTTAACTAGCTGAGGTCGTTTCCGTAGCGAGCACGCCGTCAGCAGTGGCCAGTATACGTTGCGACACGTGTCGCGGCCGGGTGGTGAGGGCCATGATAACCGCGCCTAGCAGACAGGCTACGCCAGCGATGATGAAGGGCGTCATCCAGATCATAGGCTGTGCGGTCCCCTGTACCGAGTCCTTGAAGTAGCCGGCCAAGAGCGGACCACCAATGCCGGCGATACCGTAAGCGGTAAATATCCAGCCATAATTGCTGCCGACGTTCTTGTTCCCGAAGAAATCGGCGGTGGCTGCAGGGAACAGCGCGAAATTTCCGCCGAAATTGAAGCCGATCAGGGCGGCAACGATGATGAAGCCGCTGACCATTCCGAACGTGATGAATACGTGGTAGGTCATCAGCATGATGACGCCTTGCAGGGCTGCCATCAGAGTAATCGCCACCTTGCGGCCGATCTTGTCGGAGATGCTGCCCCACGCGATGCGGCCGATGCCGTTGAAAATGGCGTACCAGGCCATAGCCGTACCGGTGATCGCCCCGGCATCGGCTATTCCTCGGTGCTGCAGCGCATCAATGCCGAACAGCTTGATACAGTAGATAACCATCAGTCCCGCCAGCGCAGAGAACATGAAGACCGACCAGAGCATATAGAACTGTGGCGTATGCAGCATCTCCCGTGCCTCGAAGTTCACTGCCCCATGGCTAGCGCCGCTATTGTGGTCCGGCGGTACCCAGCCAGTTGGTTTGTAACCCTCAGGTGGGTTGATCATGACCGTGCTTCCGGCAAGGACCAGGAGGACGAATGCCACCCCATAGATCACAAAAACACTCTGCACACCAGGCAGCCCGAATATGCTGGTGGTGTTCAGCAGACCGCCGAACCAGGAGCCAGCGAGCTTGACCCAGATGGTGGCGCCAAAGCCGAAGCCGGCTACCGCCAGACCCGTGATCAGCCCCTTCTTGTCGGGAAACCATTTGACGCCCACCGCGATGGGTACGACATAGCCAAGCCCAATACCTGCACCGCCGATGATACCGATGCTCAGCAACTGCACCCAGAAGCTGTCTCCGAAGAAGCCACCCAGCAGATATCCCGTACCGAGCAACAGCCCCCCTGCGACTGCTAGCGCTCGTGGCCCGACCCGAGGCAGCCAGCGACCGGCAAGCACCATGACGATGGCGAATGTGGCGAGACCGGTGGAGAATACCCAAGCCGTTTCACTCGCGGTGAAAGCGTAGGCCCCATCGGGGTCAGTCAGGCGTGCAGTGAATACCGACCAAGCGTAGATCGCGCCCAGCGCGAGCTGGATAAGAACGGCGCCGAACACGACGAACCAGCGGTTAAAGGGTTTGGTTGTCTTTTCCATGCTGCACTCCATTGCTGGTGGTCTTCTCTCATGAATTACCCTCGGCAGCTTGCTGCAAGATCAAGCATAAGCAGCTGAGCAGGGAAACTGGAAGGGCTTACTGATTCTCGGCGTATAGTAAAGAATAAGCGCCAGTTTTACCAAACCCCAGGTTGTTTTCCAACCGATTGTCCTTTTTCGGCGAGAAACTTGCCATACAACTGAACTTACAGAACCATGCATTGGCTTTGTTGGGTAGGGGGAACTCCGGCCAACTCCTGACCTACACAGATGACCAGCGAAGGGCAGCTACGCCGCAACTTCGGTCATTCGTAACGCCGCAATTAAGAGGCGCCGCCTTTTTTTGCGGCGTCCTTCTCGAATTGCTTTGTGTGTGCCCGGCATGGGTACGATCTTATAGGGTGAAAGTCCCTTGTACATTATCCGGAAAGATGTCGAATGACAACTTCAAAAAGTACTAGCCGATGGCAAGGGCGGAAGGGTGACCGACCGTCTGAAAGAAGCCTAAGTGCAAATCTGCGAGCCAACGTACAGAAACTGTATCAGGCCGAACCGCAGGGCGAGTCAGCACAACATGACAAAGCCCACCCGGATCACTGTGGGATGGTAAATACGGTGGTTGTGCAGAGAAAGATCGTATCCTTACCCGGGGAGACCTGCCAGCCTAAGCACCCTAACGGATGTGGTGGAACAGAGCCTGCGAAGGTGCGCGTTAACATGGCAGGAGTCAGCCGACGACAAGAACCGAAGATTAACCCTCGGGAAAGGTCTGAAGGCAGTGTAATGCGGAGATGCCCATGAGCTCTGGTCGTCCCTCAACCCCGACCGGGGATTTGGACATCAGGCGCGTGATGGAACCATCACCCATTGATTTTGCAGCGGTGGAATACATCGTATCCAATGCGAGTATAGCCGAGGCATGGAAAAAGGTCAGAGCCAACAAGGGAGCACCCGGTGTTGATTGTATCGGCATTGAGCAATTCCCGAAGTGGGCAAGGCCGCAGTGGAAAGACATCAAGAAGCAGTTGCTAGAAGGTCAATACAGACCGACACCAGCCCTTCGCGTTGAAATTCCAAAAGAGTCTGGAGGAATGCGCCGTTTAGGCATTCCCTGTGTGCTAGATCGAGTGGTCATGCAAGCGATTGCAAAAGTACTCGATGAGTTGTTCAATCCCACCTTCTCTGATGACAGTTATGGTTATAGGCCCGCACGTTCAGTGCAACAAGCGGCGAGGCAAGCTCAGGCGTTTTACAAGCAAGGTTATACCTACCAGATTGATATTGATCTGGAAAAGTTCTTCGACACGGTTAACCATGACGTACTCATGGTACGCGTGGCACGCAAGGTGAAAGACAGTTCAATCCTTGGGTTCAAGGTCCACGGCAAAAAGTTGAAGACACTGGACTGTAAGGTTCAGGGTTTTAAACGTGAGCTAAAGCGCATTACCCGTCGATGTCCCGGACTATCTATCATGTTGCGAATCATTTGTATGTACGGTGCTGTGGGAGGGGGCTATTTGAGTAGCTCCCTATCCCGGTTTCGATGATATGGCAGTGGTGCGTCAGCCGATCGAGCAAAGCGGTGGTCATCTTTTCATCACCAAAGACATTGGGCCATTCAACAAAGCTCAGATTGGTGGTGATAACGATGCTGGTACGCTCATACAACTTGCTGAGAAGATGGAACAACAAGGCACCAAGTGATCATAACGGCCGGTGTTGGCTTTGGGTTCCTTTACCAGCGTGAGTTCAGGACGAGGTTTGAGCAATGCCGGTCTTGGCTCATCCAATAAGCGGTTAAGGCAGTTAATGACGTGCTGTTTAGAAGGACTGCCACTGGTCAGCGCCGTGGTAATGGCCTTTTCTACCTTGTGTTCATCATGTTGCAGCACCAGTGCCAGCACCTCGACCATATCCCGATCCCCACCTGGGTGCTTGAGTAACTGCTTTTGTAGTGCACGGAAGCTCTCGGGTACCCGTGAAGCCGCCTGCTGCTGTGCCCGTCAATCTCTGGCAAAGGCGGCAACACGGTCATAGGAACCGGTATAACCGAGTGGCACAAGGTTATAAAATAGCTGCTTTACTGATAATCGCGGCTTGCGTTTACGCCTTGCCTCCCGATTCAGCCAGCTGGTCAGCGTATTGGCATAGTCATCCAGCTTGCTCGGGGCATTAGGCCTTGAATACTTCGGTTCGACAACACCACTGGCCAGATATTTACGGACGGTATGACGAGAGAGTCCGGTTCTCCTGGCTATCTGTCGAATACTGACCTTGTCGCGGTGCCGCCACCGCCTGATTACACTTAATGCCACGTCTATCACTCCTTTTATCCCCTGCTGGCTCATCAGCAGGACAGGGTTACACGTGGGTCAATTTTGGGTGCAAATATTGGGGCTTAGTGGGGCACTTTTGAATGCAATTTAACAGATTTTAGGAGCTATCTGAGGTTTTTAGTAAATCAAGCAAAAGCCTCATGCGTATGTTCAGCCCGAAGGGGAATCCACAGGCCAGTAATCTGTTTGGGGTCATCAGTTACCTGCAGGAGAGAGAAGGAATACATCTGGAAGTAAAGGCGCGGAAGGTTGTATAACAGGGTGTGCCAATCCTGCGTTGGTAAAAGCGACCAATGCCGATGAGCTGATCGAGGTAAATGACGATGATTGACAAACTTTTAAAAGCGATGCATGAAACGCTGAAGGTTTTGCACGAGGCGGGTACGCATGGATACCATGACCATGCGAGACTGATCTGAACCCTATTTTTCAATGTTCTAATTGTGAATTAAGTATACTGTCTCCCGAATTCAGTGAGGTGCAAAGAACTAGTGATAAAAAACATTTTAGCGCCGTGGCAGAAGGGGACGCTGGGCCGTGTGTTCATCAGCTACCGTCGGGGCGATACGCAATGGGTTGCCGGGCGACTGGCAGATTCGTTGAGCCATTACTTCGGCGATGACCGGGTTTTCCGTGACGTCGATGATATCGGTGGCGGCGCAGACTTCGGCGAAGTCATCCACGGAACGCTGGGGCAGACCGATGCGGCCGTGATTCTGATCGGGGATAAGTGGCTGAGTGTTGCCGATGAAGCGGGTCAGAGGCGCCTGGACGATCCAGGTGACTGGGTCGCACAGGAAATTGCAACAGCGCTGAAGGCGGGCATTCCAATCTATCCTGTTCTGGTAGAGGGCACGCAGATGCCCAGGGAAGAAGAACTACCTGAACGCCTCCAGGCTCTGGCGCGTCACAACGCAGTTTCCATCACCGACAGCCGTTGGGATAACGATGTGGCCCGTTTGGCAAAAATCGTTGGCCTGGACATTCCCTCGGCGACGGAAAGGAAGCTCAACGGATTGAATCTGTTGATCTCACTCGTCCTCCTCCTGCCCGTTCTGGCCACGTGCGGAATCCTGGTTTGGAACATCATCTGCCACATAGCGCAGACCGACCCACTACTCGACTCACTGCCCGACTGGCTATCCGGCTTGGGCTGCCCGTCACTGGAATCACCATCCCCCGATTCGGCCCTGAAGCAATGGCCACTCAGCTTGGCCCAGTCGGGAATCACCTTCCTGGCCATTGTGCCGTGCAGCGTCCTGTTGTTTGTCTTTGCGAGTTTGGTTGAGGAAACCCGGCGGTCCTATTTTCTTGCAGCGGCGTGGCTGGGTGCCGTCGGGTCGACCGCAGCTTTCATTCTATTGGAACCGATCCCTGCTGCCTACGAGCCCATTGCTATGTTTTTCGGCGCGACCGTAACTGCCCTGCTTATGTTCGCGTTCATGACGCTCTCTGGATTCCGGCCGAAATGAGGCACCGACCAGGTATTCGCCATCCTGAATTACCCCGCCTGCGGGTCTCGAATTAGTAATAACGCTGCGAGTGGAAGTTGGGCGAGTTCGCAGCAATGCACTTGCCAGCGGTAACATTCGAGTCGGCTTGTCTTGCTCTGGCTTCGATTTTCGCACCACCTGCCTGGACCGGTGTCTATTCAGCTCGCTGACCGCTTACCAGTGAACGACTGCTGCGTCTCGATCCGGATTCAAAGATCTCTTAGTCCGCCTAGGCAGTATTTGCGGATAGTGAATCGATAAAGTCCAGCCACTGTTGTGCAGACTGGCTTGTTTTCGGGAATTGCCGGGCCAGCCTGAAAACTTCACGGGCAGCATCTGTATCGCCCAGTTCGAAATATGCCATCCCCAGCAACAGTCTGGCCTGTGAGATGGTACGGTCATTTTCTTTACCGTTAAGGGGGGTGAGAACTTCTGTCACGGCACGCCATTCCCCGGCTTCGACATACCACTGGGCCAGTCTCAAACGCAGCTCGGGCGTGGCCTTGTCCTTTATTGCGCGCTCAAGTGCGGTGATGGCCTGTTTGCGTTCCCGGGCACTGCTCCATGCGTAGGCGAGCAATTCACGATGTTTTGCTGTGTTGCTGATTGTGCCGGTCTCGATTTGTTGCTCAATCAAACGGGCGGCCTTGAAGGGGACACCGGTGGATAGATAGAGTTGTGCCAGTTGTAGCAGCGCCTGTTCGCTGTTCAATGCACCGTTCCTGAAGGCGAGTTCCAGTGCAGCGAGGGCGGCGTCCTGGTCATTCAGTGCCATGTAAACACCCGCCAGCTGTTGCCAGTACCGTGGATGTTGCGGAAACAGGCGGATCATCTTTTTCAGCAGTGGAACACAGTCCCGATAGGACTGCAGTTCATAGTGCATGGCGATCAGCGCTTCGTACCATTCGGCGTGCGGCGTGTCGGACAGGCTGTTTGCCTTCTGTAGCAGCGGTATGGCCTTACGATACTGCTTGTTCTGTGCCAGCGCCTGTGCAAGCAACACGTGGGCCTGTGCAGAGGGACTGGATTCCTTGTCGAACCAGTTTTCAAGGATAGCGATGGCTTTGTCTGTCTGCCCTCGGGCCAGGTAGAGTTGTCCGAGGTTGTAGCGCAGGTGTTGCTCGGTTTCCTGCGGAAGTTGCTGCAGTGCCAGGCTGCGCTCAAATGCTGTTATTGCCGCCGGGTAGGATTCGCGGCCTGTTTGCACATAGCCCAGCATTTGCTGCACAACGGCCTGTTCATAAGCAGACTGCCCGGAGTCATTGAGCAGTTTTTCCAGTTCTGCGAGGGCCTCAGGGTAGCGGCTTTGTTCCATCTGCTGCTGGATTGCGGTGAGCTTCTTGTAGGTATAGGGCGAAAGTGCCTTGCCACCTGCCGCCTGCGACAGCAGCGGCAATAATGCCAGCGTGAACGCCAGCAGCAGTGCCTGAATGAGTCCGCGGCCGGGATGCGATAGCATGGGCACGAAAATTAAAATATTCACGTTTACTTGTTGAGCGTGAACTCAACGACTTGCGAGGCCTTGCCCGACACGGCCTTGCCATTGACAATGCGTGGCTTGAATCGCCAGCGTGATACCGCACGGCGTGCGGCTTTATCGAACACTCCGGGCGGATCGGATTCGATTACATCGACATTTTCAACACTGCCGGTTTCGGTGACATCGAAGGCAACCCGCACCCATCCTTCAATGCCGCGCTGAGCTGCCTTGTAGGGATATTGCGGCGGCTGCTGCGACAGGGGAATAAAACCGCTGTCCATCTCTACGGCAGCCAATGGCCCGAGGTAGGGACCATTGCCAAAGTTTAGCGGAACCTCAAGATTCATGGCCATATCCAGCCGTGGTGAAACCGGCCGCGATTCGGTGTGCAAGTCAAGCCGGGGTCTGGGTGGTGGAGCGGATTTTTTCGGGGGGGGCGGTGGCGTCCGCTCCTTCAATTGTGCTTTCTCCTCGCGCTTGAGCCTTACAAATTCGATCAGTCGTGTCGATTCGGCCGTCGGCAACTTTTGCGACGGCGAGATGACCAGCAGTTGCATCAACCAAAGCATGGAAAATGCCACTGTAGTCCCTGCCAGTGCGGAAATAGAATATCGCAGTCCCGCTATCACTAGTACTCCGACAATGTTGTATTGATGGATTCAGTTGGCCTGTCAGGACCCAGGGCAAGGCATGCCTCGAAGCGAATGGCCATAGTCCTTTGCAAGAGGCATAACGCCGCCATGGGTCCTGACAGGCCAACCCTGCGGGCGTTACTGTGGTGTTCCACCACGGCGTTACAGCACTTGACAAGGACTATGGCCATTGCCTGTGTGCTGTGCCTTGTTGTGAAACACCACAGTAACGCTGAAGTCATCAATACAACCTTGTCGGAGTACTAGTCCGGGCTCGCCGCAATCGATACGTTTACGATTCCTGCCTTGCGCACCTGGTCCATGACGTTAACCAGCAAGCCAATCTGTGCTTCACGGTCTCCCTGGATAATGACGCCGCCTTCCGGGTTATCCGCAACTAATCGCTCAACCACTGCGCGTACCGCACGAATATCGACAGCACGCTTGTCTATCCAGATCTCGCCATTGGGCGTAATGGCAATCATTATGTTGCCGTGATCGCGCTGCTCAGCGGTTTGTGCAGTTGGCCGGTTAACCTCTATACCGGATTCCTTGACAAACGATGTAGTCACCACGAAGAAAATGAGCATGATAAACACGATATCCAGCATCGGAGTCAGGTTGATATCGGTTTCTTCATTCCCCTGATCGGTGTGACGGCGTCTTCTCATGATGCCTCCTGGTGAAAGCGCAAGCGGTCGGCAAGCCGTTCAATCGACACGGAAACGCGCTGTTCAAGTCGCAGACAAAAATACAGGCCGGGAAGCGCAACGACCATGCCTGCCATGGTGGGCAGGGTCGCCCTGGAAATGCCCGATGCCATCGCCCTGACATTGCCGGTACCTGATACAGTCACGACATCAAATACCTCGATCATCCCGGTGACCGTGCCGAGCAAACCAAGCAGTGGGCACAGGGCAACCAGCGTCTTCAGAAAGGGTAGCCACTGTCCCAGCTCTATTCGTGCCTGTGAAATCAGTGCGCTGCGGATCGGTCTGGCAAGGTTTTCCTGCTGTTGGCGCAGTGCCTGCCACGTTCCCTGGTAGCTGCGCACACGGTCCGGGAAGATGCCGAAAAGAAACCAGTAGCGTTCGGTGATAATAAAGCCGATCATTGCTGCGAGTATCAGGATCACCCACAGTACCGGACCGCCAGCCTGAAGAAACGCGTGTACGTCTTCTACTTGCCAGAGTAGCAGGTCAATCACGACGGCTGACCTGCCGTGCAATGAGCCCTGCCGATTGCTCGTCCAGGATCTGTATGAGCGTGCGGCTGCGGCTCATCAGCAGGGTGTGCGAGAACAGCAGCGGGATAGCGACAATCAGCCCCAGCACTGTGGTGACCAGTGCCTGTGAAATACCGCCGGCCATGAGTTTCGGATCACCGGTACCAAACAGGGTTATCGACTGGAATGTCAGTATCATTCCGGTTACAGTGCCAAGCAGTCCCAGCAATGGTGCGACTGCTGCCAGCAGCTTTAACAGGCCGAGGCCGCGTTGCAGTGCCGGCGTCTCTCTCAGAATGGCTTCGTCCAGCAGCAACTCGATTGCATCAAAGTCACGTTCCCCGGCATCTCCGGCCGCGAGCAGCACACGTCCTAGCGGGTTATCATTAACGGCTTCTCCGGGGTTGGCAAGTTGTTCTTTCATCTGGCCAGCCACGCGCCCGAGACCGGTGAGCCGCAGCAGCACCAGCAGTAATCCGAACACTCCGATTGCCATGATAATGTAACCAATCACGCCACCTTGCTGGACCCGTTCGAGCAGTGTGGGTGTTTTTGTCAGCATGCTGAGCAAGCCGCCACGTGTCGGGTCAATAATCATTGGCGCATAGCCACTATCCTGAGAGGCAAAGGATGACGCCACCTTTTGCAGGTGTCTCGAAGGTTGCCTGGACAGCACTGTAAAATGATTCCGCTCCGGCAGAAAATGCAGATACTGTCCATCCGCAATCGCGGTAAATACACTGATACGGATCACTTCCCGTGTGTTCGTGACACCATTGGTGTCTGTTACCGGTGCAATGAAACGGCTAACTTTCCCTGACTGGTTGATCTCCTGTTGCAAAAGCAGCCAGAAGCGTTCCAGTTCGGTTATGCTGGGCAGTTTTTTACTTTTGGCCAGGGTGTCCAGCCATTCCGCGCGATCCGGGTATTCCGCGCTGACCAGCGAATCACGCAGCAGCGCTTGCAAGTCCCCCGCTGTGTGTCTGACAGTTCCAAACAGTTCGCCGAGGTTGCCGGACCTGGCGCTCAATTCTGCCTGAAGTATCTGCAGTGATTTTTCATTGTCAGCGTGTTGCTGTCTGAGTTGTTGCTCCCGGTCACGTTGTGCGGCAACCTGATTCCGTAGTTCTTCCAGCAAGGCTTTTTGATTTTCATTCGCCGAGAGGAAACGCTGTTCCCGTTCCTTTCGAATGCGTGCATCCTGCCTGTGCGCTTCCTCCACCTGGCGGAGCAGGTGATCCAGGCTGGTGGGATGATCGGCAATGGCTGATGTGACAGGAAAGACCAGCAGCAGTAACAGCACAGTTTTCAGCCTAATCATCACGATTACCAGCGGCTGCAAGCGGTAACTCGAGTAGTTCAGGGGCCAGCTGCTGACTTGCTATGCGCATGCCTTGCTGTATGGCACGTCTTTGTGCAGCATCGGTGTTTACCCATGCGTTTTGCTGATTATCCCAGTAGGCTGTGCTTTTCCGGTCCAGTGTTTGGTAGTACAAACCGGTTCTACCAACCCTGAGGATGTCAACAGTGCGCGCAATGGCAGCTACCTCGATTTCTTCCTGGTAGGTTTCCAGGGTGCGACTGTAGTCGAGTTCGATCTGGTAGGCTTCGAGAATACGCCTGTATTTCTCCGCCAGTGCGACGTCCGAACGATCCATGAGCTCGGTGAGCTGTTGTACGCGGCGGGTGCGCTCGGTGAGGAGGAAAGGCCGATCCGTGCTGATAAAGGTGTCGAGCTGGCTGATCATGCGCAACATCAGGGGCACGATCTGCTGTCGGGTAAAGTCGATGTCCTCTATCTGCTGCGCGATCAACAGTTTTTCCTCTTCCTGGGAAGCGACCAGTCGCTGCATTTGGTCATTGTATACGACCAATCCATCGAGCTCGCGGCTCAGCGCCTGGTACTCGCCAAGCATGGATTGGGTCTGTTCGCTGAGGTGATCGATATGTTTTTGTGTGCGCTGTTCCCTGTGGATGTTGTCTTCGCTTTTCGAGAGCGTTTTCTCTACGGTGTCTGCAGCTGCCGGCGACGTTAGCAGTGTTGTAGCACAAAATGCGAGTACCGGGACGACATGTCGTAGGCTGAACAGGTTCATGCGCGGATTAACCTCATTACACAGAATGGCCGGTCAGTTTATACCAGTTTCACTTCGATCTGTGAAAGTCGGTTCACTAACAGAAGACGATGCCGCGGCGCATTGCCCGGCATTGTGATCTTGCTAGTTGAAGCGATATTGAAGGGCAGCGAAAAAACTGCGGCCAGTGCCGGGTACACGTTCGCCAACGGCTACATCCGAGTCCGCTACCCGGTTGATGCCCGACAGGTGGTTCTGGTATTCCCTGTCGAAGATGTTTTCGACACCAGCGGTGAGTGACAGATCACGCAGCAGTTCGTATCCACCGCGCAGGTTTGCCAGTGCGTAGCCACTTGATTCCGTTTCACTGTTGGTTTCCGAAACATTGTCCTGCCGAGCGTATGCCACGCCTTCGAGGCCGACCCACCATTTCGAACGGGCGTAGGTCAGGGTGGCGCTGCCGTTGAGTGGTGCGATACGGTACAGGTCATCACTGATGTCGTCACGTTTGCCGCGCACATAGCTGATCACGCCATCGAGCGACCAGTTGCTGCCCAGGCTGGCACCCCAGTTCATATCAATGCCATAGAGCTTGGCGTCGACGTTGCTCCACTGTAACGGATTGGGATCACCGCCAGCTGTACTGACCTTGATGACGGTGGGGTCGGTTGAGGGCGTTCCCTGGATGTAGTCGTTGACGTAACGGTAGAAGATCCGTGGTGAGACGTAGCCCCGTGGTGTGTTCCAGTCCAGCCCGAGACCGGCCTCGTAGGCCGTTTCCTTATCAAGGTTAAGATCACCGACATAGTTGCGCCCGTCTGCCAGGCCATTGGTGGATTGCAGCGGCACCCACAGGTAGAGCTGCTGGTAGGACGGTGCGCGGTTCTTGATGCCGGCTTCGATATTAAAGCCCAGCTGAGACGAGTAGGCGTGCTCCAGCTTGCCTACCAGGTCAAAGTTGTTCTGGTTGTTATCCTTGTTGGCATCGTTGAATTGGGTTTGCAGGGAGTTGATCGCCGGATTCATGCCGGCCATAAAGTGGGACACGTCTCCGGATGAACTCTCAACCCGGGTATAGCGTCCGCCGAGCTGCATATCCCAGTCGCTGGCAACGCTACCGTCCCACTCCGCAAACGCGCCAAAGGCATTGCGCTTGATGTCGTTATAGGCCTCCACATAGAAGTTCGGATTATTGATCGGATCGGTCACCGTGGCATCGTGTTTATCGAGCTGAGCATCTGTGCCCAGCAGCAGGCGCCCCGTGCCCAGTGCAAAGCCGACATCGGCGCGATAACCCAGACCGTCACTGCTTGCCTTGTTCTCGCGGGTCATCATGGGCCTGGGCGGGTTGCGCAGGCTGTAGTTATTCATCTTGTGATCGACATCATTGTAGAACACCTGGCCGTGTACATCGTAAGCACCAAACGTACCACTGTACTCGGATTCAAAAATATCGGTGTCGATGAAGTCGATGTCCATCGGCAGTGACGGGGTACCGGTATCATCCGTGCGGTTGTGTCGATAATTGAGCCCGATTTCCTGACCATTGCTCTGGAAACCGTAACCGATACCGCCGTTCTTGCGGTCGTATTCAGTGGGCGTTACCTTGCCATCGGGGATCTTGTAATCATCGCCTTTTTCCTTCGATCCGTAGACATGCATGCGGTGGTTCTTGTTGGCCATCGCGCCGAAGCCATTGACCGAGTAGGATGAGTCAACCGATGCACCGCCCAGCGATACATCTGCACTCGGGGTAAAAGTGTCGCCGCTGGTAAAATGGCTGGTTCTTACATTGGCCTTCATGGTGCCGCCGATGGTCTCCAGTCCGGAGCTGACCGGGGCGATACCACGCATGACTTCCAGTGATTCAAGTTGTGCACGGGGTACATATGACAGGGGCGTGTCCATGCCGTTGGGGCCACCCGTATTGATATGAATGCCGTTCACCAGCACGTTGACCTGGTCGGCATACATGCCACGGTACTGGGCGATGCCGGTAAGCGGGCCGTTACGGTTCACGTTGGCACCGGGTGCCCGTTCCAGCAGCGCAGCGGTATCAGCGGTGGTAACCGGTGTTCGTTCAATCTCTATCGGGAAAATAGCGGGGGCGGCTACCGAGTCTCCTTCCACCGTCATTTCCGGCAGTTGTTGGGTGTCTTCCGCCTGGGCCGTGGTGCACAGAGACGCTACCAATAATGATGCAAGTGTCTGTCTGCTCAGTTGCCCGAGCATGAATTGTTCTTTGTTCAACGTGAGGCTCTCCCTTTGATCGTTATTTTTGTATTATTTCTTTATTGATCGAAATGCTAGCATGATGTTGTCTGACAGAGCATGTGACGAATCGTCGCACCCTGCTGAAACAGGTATCGCTATCAAGGGTTAGGTGTTTATTGGTATAGGTTGTGTGGCTAATTTGTTTTCACGTGACTACAGGGATCTTTCAGGGGTAAACGGGGGCGGTTCGTAAACATGCAGGATATAACACTGAGCACGGTTGATCTCGCGATCGTTGCCGTCTACTTTCTGCTGGTGTTTTTCATCGGCTTCCGCACGGCGCGACGTACCCATAGCGCCGAGGACCTGTTTCTGGCCGGGCGGCGGCTGGGCTGGCTGCCAATAGGCCTGTCGCTGTTTGCCTCGAACATCTCCAGTACCACAATGATCGGTCTGGCTGGCGCGGCCTACACCTGGGGTATCGCCGTGGCTAATTACGAATGGATGGCGGCCCCAATCCTGGTGGTGTTTGCGCTGTTCCTGGTGCCGCTCTATCTGAATGCACGCATTGGAACGGTCCCGGAGTTTCTTGAATACCGGTATGACCGCCATGTACGCCGTTATTTTTCCCTGCTGACTATTTTCGCAAATATTGTGGTGGACACTGCGGGTACGCTGTTTGCCGGTGCCATTGTGCTCACTGTGTTCATGCCGGGACTGGACCTGTTCAGCGCCGCACTGCTGCTGTCGGCCATTGCCGGGTTCTACACGGCAGCCGGCGGGCTTGCCGCGGTGGTCTATACCGATGTCCTGCAGGCGGTGATCCTGCTGGCCGGGTCCGCTGTGGTCACTGTACTGGCGTTTGCGCAACTGGACTTTTCCTGGGCTCAGCTGGTGGCGCAAACCCCACCTGCACACCTGTCGCTGATGTTACCGCTTACGGATGAGAACCTGCCGTGGCTGGGTACGCTGGTGGGGGTGCCGATATTGGGGTTTTATTTTTGGTGCACCAACCAGTTCATCGTGCAACGGGTGCTGGGCGCACGCAGCATTGCACATGCCCGTCGCGGTGCATTGCTTGCCGGTCTGCTGAAGTTGCCAGTGCTGTTCCTGATGGTGTTGCCGGGTGTAATGGCCAGCGTTTTCCTTCCCGGCCTGGATCAGGGCGACCAGGTGTTTCCCGCTCTCATTGGCACACTGTTGCCGACGGGCCTGGCCGGACTGGTGCTCGCGGCACTGGTTGCGGCGCTGATGTCCAGTATTGACTCGACGCTGAATTCTGCCGCCACCCTGGTGACACTGGATTTCGTCAAACCGATGTGGCCGCAACTGTCGCCGCGCCAGACAGCCTGGATCGGACGTACGGCCATCGTGGTGTTCATGGTGTTGTCCGCGCTGGTCGCACCGGCCATCGGCGGCTTCGAGGGATTGTTCCATTACCTGCAGACTGCGCTGGCGTACCTGGTGCCGCCGGTGGTGGTGATCTTTCTGTTTGGATTGTTCTGGCCGCGCGCGGGGGCGGGCGCCGCGCTGGCAACCTTGCTGGGCGGACATGCCGTCTCAGCGGTGTGTTTTGTCGCCACGTTGACAGGCTGGCTGGAGCTGCACTTCACCCTGATCGCGGGCTTGATCTTTGCGGTAAGTAGTGTGCTGTTCTGGTTGACCGGGCGGCTAACGGCGCCACCATCACCGCAGCAGGTTGCCCGGTTCACCTACCGGCCGGAGATCCTGGCGAGTACCGTGCCGGGTCCATGGTGGAAGGATTATCGCACCGAGTCCGTGGTACTGCTGCTGCTGACCCTGTGGCTGGTAGTGGCCTTCTGGTAACACGGCTAATCAGGGTTCGCGTTAGTATTACGAATTCACCACCCTGCCAGGTTTATTCAGGCATTATAAATTCCGCTGGCGGCGGTGGTGGTGTCGGTGCGTTCTGGTGGATAATCAGTCGCCAGCCGGCCTTGTCTTTCCGGTAAATGTTGGTGCCGTAAAATGGTGGCGGCGGTGGTGTATCGGATACTGGTCCCAGGATAGTTTCCTCTACCTGGTGAATGGCTATATCATCCGTTTCAATCCAGCCCAGATGTTCGATTGCCAGTGACACACCATGACCCTGGGAGAACAGGTGGGTAAATACATCCGCCACACCCTGGCGGCTCTGGATCATAGGATGCATGGGTAACAGGCAACAGATGTCATCGGATTCCGCCCAAACGGAAAGCAGCCGATTCAGGTTGCCTTCATCCAGTGCATCGTAAAAAGCGTCTTCAGCTTCCTGGGGGGTATTGTATGTCTGGGTCATGTTGTTTGTCCGGGTTGATCATTTAGTGGATGGTTGCATTGCCGGTGGCTGGAATCAAGGTCCTGACAGTAAACTTTTTAAAGAAACGCGCTACATGAGCATCAAGAAAAAATGGAATGAACGTTATCGTGCTGCGACAGGCGAGCGACAGGCATCACGGGTCTTGAAAGAAAACCTGCATCTATTGCCTGGTAATGGCTGTGCCCTGGATCTGGCCTGTGGGTTAGGGGGCAATGCCATCCTGCTGGCACAACAGGGTTTGAAAGTAGACGCCTGGGATGTTGCTGATGTTCCCATTGCAGCGTTGCAAGAAATAGCACTTAAGCGACAGTTATGCATTCAAGCCGAGGTGCGGGATGTTGAGGCTAATCCACCCGTGCCGGAAACATTTGATGTCATTATTGTGAGTTATTTTCTTGATCGTGACATTATTCCTGCCCTGATACAGGCACTTAAACCCGGTGGCCTGATCTATTATCAAACCTTTAGCCTTCAACGTGTATCCGATCGAGGTCCGCAACGAGCGGAATTCAGATTGGCTGATCAGGAATTGCTGCAGCTGTTTTCCGGATTACAGGTTTTATTTTATCGTGAAGAGGGATGTGTGGGTGATGTGCAGAAAGGCTTTAGAGATGAAGCGATGCTTATCGGAAGGAAAAAGGGTTGAAGCAAGAGAAAGAACAGCTTTATTGGCACCAGGCCGTGCAGGCTCAGGCGACACCACACTAGATAAGTTTGCGTGCATCCAGGTGAATAAATTTAGCGCCCCGGTCCTGCGCCCGTGTGACCATGTCTTCAGTGCCACCCGGCCCGTCCCCGGCCTCCCCGTTCCAGAGTGCAATGAGCGTGAGATTATTTTTTGAAATATCGAGCGCATTATGCAGCATCCACAGGTTGGAACGCTGCCAGATACTGTAAGCAGGCTTTGCGCAGAGCCACCTGGGCAACTCAGTACTGTCAGAAAGGATTACAGCCTGTTTACTTTCGAACAGGCGCTTGAAACGTTCGATCCAGTCCGGACCGCCGTCCGCCACCGAGGCCTTGATATAGTCGTTCTTTGGCAGTGCCAGGTACATCCTGGTGGGGATGCCCAGTTCATCGCAGACTTCGTGAAAAAGAATGTCGCCGCCACTGGCGCCACCGGTGATGCCAAGCAGTTTTCCTGCAGCGTTGTGTAGTTCCCGGGTTAATGCCTCACGAATCATTGTGCGTACCTGGTCTTCCCTGTCCGGGGGGAATCGCGGTATTTTCCTTCCTGCGACATCAACGCGATGCCCGGTGAACAGAATGACCTGTGGTGCCGTCTCAATGGTTTCTTCATGTGCGGCTTCTGTGATGTTGTCGAGGGCAGCTTGTGTGTTTTCTTCCAGGATTCCAAGTGATCTAACAAGCAGCAGTTGCTTGCGCGCGGAATCACGGGCAAAGTCCGGGGCACCGGCCAGTGCTTTTCTGTAAGCACGTGCGACACGCTTGGGTCTTGTCGAACTCAGCATAACGCGGTCCGCTTCGCTGATTTCTGCCCAGATATCCGTCCTGTCATCGCGCGCCAGTGCAATACGTGTTGATTCGATCGCAAGTTTTACACCGGCCACCAGCTCGGTACACTGATCTTTCAGATCTTTCAGTTTCAGGCTGGCTTTTTCCTCTGAGTCGAAACCGTCCTCCCAGGTGTCCTGCTGGGCGGCAGCGAGCTCCAGCATGACAGTGCCCATGGCCAGTGCATTAAGGCCTGAATAAAAATGGTTACGGTCTTCGATGAAACCTTTACGGTAGGCATCAAAAGATTTTTCAAGGTAGGGAGAGATCAGGGCCGTGGCCTGTATTGCGTCGAGGTCTTCCTGCTGCTTCCATTCTCGCTTCCAGAGCGTTTTTGCATTGCGCCCCATCAGCGCACGTATTTCAGCGCGGTCCCAGCCCGAAATGCCGTTATTTCCCAGGGCCCGTTCCAGCGCCTGACTGGATCTGAGCAGGTCATCAAGCCGTTGATAGACCGTTCCCAGAATCGTATTGGCCTCCAGGTCCTCGACGTCATAGTCGCGTACTGCCTCCCAGGATATTTTGGCACCATACCAGTCTTTCAAACTGAACTGGGCGTGCCCGATCAGGCGCAGTCCCATGGTCTTCCAGGAGAAGCCCTCCGCCTCCGCAGCCAGCAGCTGGAGGTCACCACATTTCCTTGCAGTTTGAGCACGCTCCACTTCTTCACGAAACTCGATCGGGACTACGATCAGTTTGGATGGATCGCCAGGCTCCAGTCCTGGCAGGAGCTGAAAAACCGGGCTGTCCTGTTTCTGTGAATTCCACGTCGCTTTGAGCGCCTTGATGAGATCGGCGAGGCTTGCGCCCGGGTTACTGGCATCGTAGGACAGGTAGCGGTCCGTCTTGAGATCAAAAGGGACCTCATCACCTTTCGACTTGATGAGGAAGGTGCGCTTGTCGCGAAAAGCGTGGCGAATCCCCAGTTCATAAAAACAGTTCGCGTTATGAATGGAGATATCCGCAATAACAAGATCAGCAATCAACAGTTGCTCGAACATATCCGTGCGTATGTTTCCCTGTCGAACCAGTTCACCCGTTGTGCCGCCCGAGAAGCCGGCTGCATCCAGCGCGGGACGCAGCAACGCTGTTTCGACCAGATCGAAATCGATACCCTGCTTGATCCCGAAAGGGCGGACGATAAATGCATGCATAAAACTCAACTCTTCATGAAATTGAAGTTGCCGGGAGACCGGCGTACCGGCTCCATTGGCAAGCTCTGCCATCGATTGTTGTTTACATAAACTTGCTAAAGTGTGCCCTGGTTACCTTTTTCGCTACAGCCTGTCCAACTTCCTGCAGCTCCTTAATGTTTTCCACAGAATCGAGTTTTTGTACATCTTCCGGTTTGATCCTGGCCAATCCAAGTTTATCCAGACCGTCTCGGGATAGCTCTGCATTGTATCTGACATAGGTAAACAGTTTTGAGCTTGCCGGCCGTTTCATGGTGCCTTCTGTATCAATCAGATCGCCGACTTCCCGGTCCAGTTCGTCGCCACACAGGCAATTGCCAAAGGCCCTGCAGAGCAGATCCTGTTCGTTGAGTGCCGCGAACATCAAAGCCGAGGGTAGTGACGTGGCGTTGTAAAGCAGATTCATCTGGTTCGGGCTCAAATCGGCATTGGCATCCGGGCTGGTTCCGGTGCCAATGGAAACAATCAGTAGCTTGTCTTCACCGGTTTCCCATCCCAGGTTGTAGGGCCCGAGTGTTGCCATCAGGAAGGTCTGGAAGGACGGGTTGTTGTAGGTCGTAATGCCGCCATCCACAAAAACAAAGTTGTGCTTGCCAATGGGGACCTTTTCCGGCGGAAAATAGACCGGTGCCGCGGTGCTGGCACGAACCAGTTGCCACAGCGGGAGCTCAAGATTGCAGTCATCCCGTTTTCGCGAATTATACTTCGCACCGGGGTTGTTGCAGACAGGCCAGGGTGAGTCAGTCGTGGCGTTGCGCATGACCATCATCAATAGTGTTCTTAGTTTGTCACTGCCAAGGGTTGTGTCGGAGCCAAACTCCTTCATCAGCATTTCCTTGAGCGCCTCGTCTTCATACTGATACTTGAATTTCTTCAGCAGGCTGGCCTTGTCGAACATCTGCTCACCGCTCTTGATGTAGAAATTGTGGATCTTGTCCACCGACCAGCCCAGTGACAGCGCTGCCGCTATGATGGCACCCGTACTGGTGCCCGATATATAGTCAAAGTAGTCTGCCAGGACAAAGTCCTTATCGCCGCCCGTTTCCTCCCTGAGTAACTCCTCGATTTCTTTAAGAATCTCGACTGCGATCATGCCGCGGATACCGCCGCCATCCAGTGCGAGAATTCTTTTCGGACCATCGCTGTCAATCTTTTTTTGCAGGCTCATTATTTGGATTCCTCCATGGTAAAGATTCTGGTAATCCCTCAGGACTCCCTGATTTGATCGCCGTGATCGGGAAAGAAGTATAGCCGATTTATCTTTGGGTTCCGTGGCATAACTTGCTGCTTTCAGGTACCCACTCTTTTAACAAAGGGAGGCGTCTCTATCTTCTATACATGCAGCAGACAGATTAGAATCTGCCGATGGCCCACAATCAGGAAAATCTGGCGGTCACTCTCGATGAGGAACTTCTTCTCGCTCTGCGGCACAAGGCGACAGAGACCAATCGCAGCGTGTCAGATCTGATCAGGGAGGCGATTGAGTCCGGTTTGGCCGGGGATGCCGATCGGGCGTTCCTTAAAGAGAACCCTGGTGCAGGTGAGAAGGCCGCTGGCACCGGGGACCCGGGCTACCTCGCCTTCATCAGTTACAGCCACGCCGACGAAAAGATCGCTGCAGCAACACACAAGTTTCTGGAGCGCTTCCAGGTGCCCCGCGCCCTTGTTGGTCGCGAAACAGAATACGGCAAGGTGCCGGCGCAGATTCGGCCAGTGTTCCGTGACCTGGAGGAGTTTCCGGCATCGGCAGACCTGGGGCGGGCGATCCGCAATGCCCTGGGGGCGGCACGAGCGCTGATTGTTATCTGCTCGCCACGATCTGCCCGGTCACGGTGGGTTGGCGAGGAGATCCGGCATTTCAAGCAGCTTGGTCGCTCGGATCGTATCTACTGCCTGAACGCCGAGGGCGAGCCCGTGGGTGCGGGCGAGGAGGGCAACGATCGTGCATCGTTTCATCCTGCCTTGCTAGAGCATTTCGACGGCTGCGGCAAGCAAATCGAAGCTAGGGGGATTGAACCCCTGGCGGTGGACTTGAGCGAGCACGGACTCTCGGTCGCGGGTGTCAAGCTCGCCGCAGGCGTGCTGGGTGTTGGTTACGACGATCTTTACCAGCGTGTTCGGCGCCAGAAGTTGCGTAACCGCAGTTTGCTGGCCGGGCTCACTGCCGTGGTGATTGTGGCGGGTACCTGGCTGTTTGTCGACGGGTTGCGGGAGAAGCAACTCAACCGCGCCCAACAACTTGCAGTAGAGGCGAGAGAAGAGGTCTATGCGGCACAGCCGCTGGCCGGACTTGCGCTGGCGTTGCACGCGCTTGCCATAGCGCCGCACCGAGACGCAGCCGGGCACGAGGCGATTCTTGAGACTGCACGTGATCTGGCCACCCGGGGCCGCATAGTCAGCCTGGGCAAGAATGTCGAGAATGTGGTCCCCAGCGCGGATGGATCCCGTTTGGTCGTGGACCATGCAGAGGCACATGGCGAGCTGCGTTCGGGAACGACCGGCAGGCTGATTCAGGAACTCGCCGGGCCGATCTATGTGGCGGAATTCCTGGACGATGCCCCGGGCTACCTGGTCGCGGACTATCGGTGGTCCCGGGCGGAGTTGCGTCTCGCTGCGAGCGGCACGCGAGTCGCGGCGCTGAAGTCTCCGGTATCACGCCTTACGTTCGGTCCCGATCATTTTTTTGTCGAATATTCCGGGCATCCAGGTGAGCTGCGGGGCATCGATGATGGCTCTCTGGTGCCGCTGGCTGAGAAAGCCAGGGTCACAGAGGTTGCCTTCAGCCGGAACTCCGACGCACCCCTGGTGGCGCTCAATTACAGCAATCATGCCCCGGAGCTGCGTCGGACGGACGATGCCTCACTCGTGACGCTGACGGGCGAACCGACAAAAATTCAGCTCAGCCCGGACGCCGAGAGCAGCCGTATCCTCGTCACCTACGATGGTGCTTCGGCGGAATTGCTGCGAACAGCGGACCTGTCTCTGGTACGCCGCTTTGACGGGGAGCCGGGGCGGGTATCATTTGTGCCGCTTCCTGATGGCCAGTTCGTTCAAGTGCGTCGGGATGGTGCTGTGGAGTTGTTGCGGAGCTCGGACGGATCACTACTTCTGAGGGGCAGCAAGATCGTGAGAAGCAGGGCGAAGTCACACGTCGCCGTGCTAGCCAGGGACCGTGTGGAATGGTTCCGCAGTCGGGACGGTGAAAGGCTCGGCTCGGTTCAGAGTGACTTCAGCAAGCTCACGTTCAGCAAAGATCGACCATCAAGCCGACTGGCATTACAGCGTGGCGACGGATGGGAGCTGCGGAGGGTCGAGGACGGCTCGCTGGTGATGGAATTAACAGGAGCCGATGCAGTAGATCTCGACACCGAATTTTTCTTTGTCAGTCGCCGGGAGGGGGCTGAGATCCGACGCCTGGATGATGGCTCTCTCGTCTTGCCGTTGGGAGACCGCGCAACAGGTGCGAGCTATCCCGGACCGGGATTGGTGCAAGTGCGCCTGGGCGACGACTCTCGGGAACTCCGTCGCCTGTCGGACAATGGCCTGATCAAAGCGCCCCTCAGAAGAAACATCGTTTCCAGTACTGTGGTTGGACCAGGCTCGGAATATCAACTAATCCGCTATATCAGCGGCAAGTCCGAGCTCAAGCGGTCAGTCGACGGGACAACCGTGATGCAGCTTGGAAGTCCAGGTGCGGATCTTCAGGAACTTGCTTTCCTTCCCGAGTCCGGGCCGTCTCACGCGCTGGCGCGCTATGAAGACGGTAGCTCGTCATTAATCACCCTCAAGGAGAATGGCGACACGATAGGTCTTCCCGGAACGGCCGTTTCGATCGATCTCATGCCCGCCGAGGCACCACGCTATCTGATTATTCGCTACAATGATGGGCGCGCGGAGATCTGGCGGGGCCTGGAGGACATTCGACGGTTGGGGCCTCTGGGGACGAACCTGCAAGGCTATTCACTGGCAGATACAGACTCGGCGTTAACCGTCTGGTATGCCAATGGCCAGGCGGATGTGCTCGATCTGGGTTGGTTGGAGCGGGCAACGGTGGGCGGCATCACTGCCGAGCGGTTGTTTGCCCTGGCCTGCGAGGGGCCGTTGGCCGGATTCGATGCAGCAGTGCTTGATGAACGACTGGATGGGGATGCGTGGAGTGGTTGTGTCGGGATTCATCTATAGAATATTGAAGCTGTTGTTGCATAATTAAACGGGGTCCGTTCTTATAAAATGCTCAAAGCATGTAAAGCATCACGACTTCCAATGAAAATCTGCCGGCAACGAGACTTGCGTCAAACTTAATTGTGGGAGGAAAGGTTCATGTCACCCAATGTCAGTACCGTCATGTTCGCCATTGAAGGAGGGATGCGACTTTATGCTGCCGGCAAACAAGTCTACGTCGATAAAACGTTAGCGCGCCCCATGCCGTTACCTATGCCAAGCAGTAGCAGCGGAGGAATTAATCATGTTTCGGCCAGGCGCTGGTTCAGTGGCGAGACTGGCCAGTCTGTGGTCCGGAAAAACAGCCGAATTGCAGCACTCCTGGGCAGGACAAACCTCAAGGCATCGGAAAAGGGGGAACTGGTCGAGCTCTACATCGCCGCGTTTCTACAGTATGAACCGGAGTTACCCGACGAATTCCGTTTTGCAACCGGACCAAGAATTGATGAACTGCAGACATTTATTACCATACGCCAGTGGTCGAATGCAGAGGCATCGAAGAAGATTACCGCCCTGCAGCGAATCGCCGGGACGCTGGTTAATATTTCGATCGATTATTTCCTGGAGGCACCGGGTGCCCTTTCCGACAATAAACCGGAAGGACGGGCATTACGGGCTTTCCTCGAAGCCATTGATAACAAGGATTTTGCGGGCACGCCCGTGGAATACCTGGCCGGGGACCTTCTGATCGCTATTGTCGAGGCTGTGAAGCTGGAACCACAGCTGATCGGCAAAGGTGATACAACAGAAAAACTTGTCAGGAACATTACCACCAGCCTCTCTATATCTGCCAGTACCTATCTCAAGGATCTGCCCACGAAAGAGCAGCGGCAACGCGGTGAATGGTTGCAATTGATAGCGTACTCCATGGTGAAGGGGACGGCCGGGACTGTTCTCAGCAACCCGCAGAAGATACTCGGTGTTTCGAAGACCGAGGGCGTCGTGATTAAGGCGGTCGGTGGAACGGTGGCCGACCTGTTGACAGGAGCGGACGACAACAGGCGCCTTCAGTTCGCCAAACTGTTGTCGGGCGACGGGCTGGAGACGGTCATTAAGGCGACACTTAACGCGGTCACAGATAATCCGGGCATACTCAAGATCGGTAATGATGGGCTAAAGAAAGTGCTGATTGAAGTTGCGGATGAGCTTGAGCTGATTCCCGAGCTGTTCACAGAGGACCTGTACCCGGAATTGGTGAGATTGCTTCTTGAAAAGTCGAGTGCCAACCTGTCCCTGATCTGGGATATTAACGAAAATAATCCCAAAAAACATTTACTGGTCATAGCAAGCTCGGAACTCATGAAACAGCTCTCGATGACTCATGGCGCAGCAAAATGGAAGCCGGACTTGACGCACGCTCAGGCACTGGCTGTTGCAGAGATAGCCTTTGATGCGGTGCTCGACAACCCTTGCTGGGTTAAAAAGATTGCCGGCGTTGGCGGTGCCGGTGAGAAGCCACTTGGCGTGGCGATAGCGGCCATCTTACAGTCTTTCGCTATGGTTGAAGGTGGTCGTTTTAACAACGAGACCCTGCTTGTAGCACTCAAGGTCGGTATAAGTACTGGAGCGAAGGAGATCGCGCTTTTGAAAAAAGTGCCAAAAGCGGAAGCTGGTGATGCTCGTGTAGCGATAACTTCCGCGGTGGATGCGATATTCAACGGTGTTCTGGATGGGAACTCCAATGCCCGGTCACAATGGCACCAGGCACGTAATTCGGCGATCAGTGTCGCAATTGCAGTGGTTTTAGAACAGCTTGCCCAGGTGGCGGTTGAAAAAGATATTAAGCAGGCACAGATCCTGAAGATCGAAACATCGATCCGTGACTGGCTAGACAGGGACTTGTCCATCGAGAGCGTAGCAATGGAAATCAGAGCGGAATTGCTGGCCGCCTAACTTGTGTGAGGGAAAGATATGCGATTGATTCAGTCTTTGTATGGTGTTTTTTTTGCAGCCGTTATTGCCGGTTGCAGCACCTATAATCTGCAGCAGGCTCAGGACAGTTACGTGGATGCAGTAGCGTCGGAGCAGGTGCTGACACTGGAATCAGGTGTAACCGCCCTCGCACAGTACAAGATCACGCTGGTGATGGTTGACGAAGTTATCCAGGCAGACAGGAAACGTCTTGAGCAGGATGGCTTGCTCGGGGTGGCCTATACCTTGAAGGCGCTTACATTGTTCAAAATTGCGGATTTGGAGACAGATCAACTCGTTGCTGGCGAAATACCCAGCTCAGAGACGCCACAAGTTTCAGAGGCCGGGACAAGCCGGCAGAACTTGCTGGAATTCCTGCGTAGCGTTTATCCCGAGAATGGCAAACCGCCCGTGGTCTACGGTACCCGGGACAGTGCTGTAATGCGTAGCTTGTACGGGCTCTACGACTATATCGGAGGTCGCGCAGAGACCGATGCAGCCGCGGCCATAAGATGGTTCAGGAGTGCAATCAAACAGCTCGAAGAGGCGCATTCCAGGGCGCCTGCGACACATGATGTGCAGGCGGTAATCGCGCTTTATGAACTGACGGTGCTGGCTGAGTGGGATTGGCGGGCGGACGGAAACCAGAATCTTCTGGAAGACGGGCAGGGTAACGATCTGGTTCTTCAAAATACCGAAAAGGTCCTGTGCCGGACCGAGTCATTGTGGCGTGAAAACCGCATGAAGCAGGACCTCGGGTTCAATAATCGCGAGTATCTCAAGGCGTTTTGGCAGAAGATCGCTATAGCCGGGACCAAGCCTTCTGAATCTAAATGTGACTCCATGCGCGAGAACGGTGAAATTAATTGAGTGATGCTCGAGTTATGACAGGCGTGTCATTACTCCGCCTGCTGGGTACGTTTTGCCTGCTGGCGATGGTGCCCGCCACCGTGCTGGCTTCAGGTGAAGGACTGCCTTCACTGGTGCGTGATATCGGCATCTGTATTGTGTTGGCCGGCCTGCTCGCCATCGTTTTCGTACGCCTGAAGATCCCCGAGATTGCCGCATTCCTGCTGGCTGGTGTGGTGGTGGGCCCGGTGGGCACCGGGATGGTGACAGATCCGGCGAATATCGAGACTATCTCCGAGCTGGGACTGATCCTGTTGCTGTACCTGATTGGTCTGGAGATTGATGTTCGAAAATTGCTGGACAGTGGCCGGATTCTGATCGTATCCGGTTTGCTGCAGTACCCCTTGTGTGTGGCGTTTGGTGTCGCCATCACCAAGCTGCTGGTGTGGCTCGGTATCGGTGGCGAATTGCTATCTTCTGGTTATGCGCCTTTATATGTCGGCTTTGTCGTGGCAGCGTCTTCAACCCTGCTGGTGGTCAAGCTCTTCCAGGAAACCTTTCAGCTGGATACGGAAGTGGGGCGGATTGCGCTCGGTCTGTTGATCTTCCAGGATATCTGGGCAATTGGTGTGATTGCAGTACAGCCAAATTTTGCCGCGCCGTCCGTCGGCCCGATCCTGCTGTCATTTCTGGGCATCACGGTGCTGCTGATGCTGGCTGTCTTTATTGCCCGCTACATCATTCCAATCGGATTTAAATGGGTCGCAAAAAGACCGGAGGTGGTGTTTGCTGCCTCGATCTCCTGGTGTTTTTTAATTGTATTACTGGGTGTCTATCTGGATGTGTTGACGAGCTGGTTCTTCAAGTTTGACTTGCACATGAGCGTTGGTGCAGAAATGGGCGCGCTCATTGCCGGTGCCACGATAGCCAATCTGCCGTACAGTACCGAAATTATCAGCAAGGTCAGCGTGGTCAAGGATTTCTTTGTTACCCTGTTTTTTGTCGGACTGGGGATGAGTATCCCGATGCCGGATGGTGGTGATGTACTGATGCTGGCCGCGCTGTTTGCTGTTATCGCATTACTGGCCCGTTACGTGGTTTTCTTTCCGCTGCTCTATGTAACCGGACTGGACCGGCGCAATGCCATGGTGACCTCGGTCCGACTGGCACAGATTTCGGAGTTCAGCCTGGTGATCGGATTTATCGGTGTGCAACTCGGGCATGTCTCGGGCAACCTGAACAGTGCAATCATCTTTGCCTTTGTCATTACCGCCTTGCTGACCCCGCTATTGTTCCGTCAGGCGGATGCCATTCATGACCGCTTATCAGGGTTGCTGGCACGGCTCGGCTTCAGGGAACCTCCGAGCATCGAGGCGGGCGAGGAGGAGTCCTACAGTCTGGCGTTGCTGGGTTTTCACCGGATTGCCTCTTCACTGTTGTATGAACTCGGAAAAGACCATCCTGAGCTACTGGAGAAAACACTGGTGGTGGATTTTAATGTCAACCTTCACCCGAAGATTGCCGCACTGGGGGCAACGGTCAAGTACGGTGACCTGTGTAGTGCCGAGACATTGCATCACGCGGGTGTCGACAAGGCCAGGGTGATTGCCTGTACGATTCCCGATGATGTTCTGAAGGGCACCACGAATCTCAAGCTCGTCGAGGCGGCGCGTCACATAAACCCGGGTGCCGTGATCATCGCGAATGCGATTGAAACGGCAGATAGTCGTGCCTTGTACGAGGCCGGTGCGGATTATGTATTTCTGCAACGCGTAGAAACGGCAGGTGCGGTCGAGCAGGCAATTGAGCATGCGCTCTCGGGTGATATTGGTGAGTATCGGCGTGCAGTTGAGGCACAGCATGGTGAATGGCACATGCGCGAAGAAATCATGTAGACACAGCTTGCCGTTGAGCTGCTTATGGTGAACCCAGCGGAATCTTCGGTGACCAGGACAGCCATTTCTTCTGGTGCTTGTCATGAAGCTTAAATGACATTCCCTGGCTGGCTGCGTCCCCCATATCAGGGTTATCCGGTGTGGCGAAGGCAATGCCGCCATCGAGGATCGTTTCCAGCGATTCGGCATCAATCTTTACACCGCCGACAACACTGGCATCGACACGGATGCCGCTGACATTCCAGAACCTCGAATTGCTGCGCAGCAGCGGCGCGTACCGGGGCCTGATGTTGATAAAAATAATGACCTCGTTGGCATTGGTCCCCAGTTTGTAGCCGATGACGCTGCCAACCGGTATTTGCCGGTAGTAGACCGGATCGCCTGCATCAATCGATCCCAGCCGATGTGTCGTCAGTTGTAAATTAAGGCCATCACCAAGGCGTCCTTCGAAGGGGGTGTGATCGAGGCCAGTGAAACTTGATGTCGAATCACCCTCACCGGGTTGCACGGCAATGTAGTTGCCGGTTATCAGAGTCCCCAGATGTTCGGTTTTCGCCAGCCCCAGTTCTGCACTGACAACCCAGAAACGGGTCCCTGTTTTCGCCATATGACGGGCTGAACCAAACAGGTCTGCCTGGACGGTAACACCATTCTGGTCGTTTCTCAGTTTCACATCCGTGACACGACCGACCTTGATGTCCTGGTAATTGATATCTGCTCCGGCAGACAAACCGGTTGCCGAATTAAATGTGATGTGAATGGGTATGCTGTCTTCCCTTGCACTGCGTGCATCCTTGTACAAGTTAAACACCGCATTCTCACTTGCGTTGGTGCCTGGTTTGTCTGGTGTGTCGAAGGCAATGCCGCCTGCAAGGATCGATTTGACGGATTCACTTTTCAGGTGGAAGTTACCCAGCCCACCGGAGAATTCGAAACCACTGGCATTCCAGAAACGTGAATTTGTATGTACCAGGTGTTGGTGTTGTGGTCTGATCGTCAGTTGTACCAGTATTGTTTCATTGTCCCTGTCCAGTCGATAGCCGTGGACCTGACCGACGGTGATTCTTTTATAGAGCACGGGTGAGCCGGCAGCCAGTGAACCCAGATCCGTGGTACGTACGCTGAGTTGCAGTCCGGGTTCACGTTTGTCGCCAAACAGGGTTTCGTTATCCGAGGCGGCATCATAATTCGGATAAAGTGTGAAGCTGCTGCCGTTTTTTGCCACAGCCCTGGACGGGTTGTTGCCCGGTGTGGCGAAGGCAATGCCACCGGAGATGATACTGGTGGCCGACCCTGTTCTGAGTTTGAAGCCGGCGACACTGCCGGACAGCTCGATACCGCTGGTACTCCAGAAACGCGTGTTGCTGCGGACCAGGTGGGCGTATTTCTCTTCGATGTAGGCATCAATAATGACCTGCGCGCCTGATTCATCCAGGTGGTAGGCCTGCACGTTACCCACGGGTATGCGCTTGTAGTAGATGCTGGTGCCTCTTGAGAGTGAGCCCAGGTCGTCGGCACTAAGGCTGAAATGCAGGCCGGGGACGCTGTCCGGCAGCACCGGTGGTTCTTCCAGTACGGTAAAGTCTGTCTGGGGTTCTCCCTCGCCAGGTTGCATGGCAATGTACTTGCCGGACAGCAGGGTGGACAGGCCTGAAATTTCAGTCAGTGATATATTCGGACTGACTTGCCAGAATCGGGTAGCCGTCGTGAGCAAGGGCGTGGCGCGAGGATCAAGTGATGCGCGTGCAACTACTCCATTCAGGTCCTTCTCAACGCTGATCTTTTCGATGGTACCGATCTCGATACCTTCAAACATGATGCGGGTACCGTGTTCCTTGAGGCCTTCACCGTCCTGCAGGTGCAGAGTGATATCTATGCCAGCCTCGGCAACCTTGAAATTTTTGTATAAAGGGAAGGTGTCGCCATCTACACTGGGAAAGGTCGGTTCGTCATTTTCCGGAGTAAAGAAGGCCAGCCCCCCGGAGAGCACGGATGCCATGGATTCGGTTTCAACAGACAGACCGGAAAGACCGCCGGATATGCTGATGCCGCTGACATTCCAGAAGCGGCTGCTTTTCCTGACCAGATATTCATATTCCTCTTTTATAAAGATGTTGATGTTGACGCTGTCACCCTCTTCGGCAAGGGCATGCTCCTGAACACGCCCGACGAGAATTTGCCGATAGTAGATGGGCGAGTCCTGTCTCAGTGAGCCAAGTTTATCGGCCGTAATGGTGAGATGCAGCCCCGGGGTTTCAATGTCGTGCGGTGGTGGGGTGTGGAGTGCACTGAACTTCCGCGTCTTTTTCCCGCCCCCGGGTTTAACGGCGATATAGTTACCGGATAGCAGAGTACCCAGTCCGGTTACACCGGCAAGCGAGATTTCCGGTTTCACCAACCAGAATTGTGCATGTGATTTCAGGTGTTTTTCGGCACCACGCGGGATGTCGATGTGGACCGTGACTGACTGCAAGTCCGGGTTCAGTTCAACTGCCTTGACGCGTGAAACCTCAAGGCCTCGGTACATCAGTTTGGTCTTGCCGGCCTCGATACCATCGGCGGTCTCAAAGATAATCTCGATGGGTACTCCGGCTTCCATCATGCTTTTTATAATCAGTCCGCCACCGATGAGTGCAGCCAATACCGGTAATATCCAGATAAACGGGATGCCGCGTTTTTTTATCAGCACGGGTTGCTGAGGTTTGCCTGAATGGGTGCCGGTGTCCGGTTGATCAGTCATTAGTTGTCTCTTTATCCCATATCAATCGGGCGTCAAATGTGGTGGCTGCGAGCATGGTCAATACCACGACACTGCCAAAGGCGGTTGCACCGGGTCCCGATACGATCTGCGCGATACTGCCAAAGTTGACCAGCGCCACCAGCAGGGCAATCACAAATATGTCGAGCATCGACCAGCGCCCGACCAGTTCGACGGCGCGGTACATGCGGGTACGTTGCCGGTCATCCAGTAGCCATCTTGACTGTACAGATAACAGCAGGATTAAAAGCGCGACCATTTTCAATAACGGCACCAGTATGCTGGCGATAAAGATCACAGCAGCGATCGGATAACTACCCATCTGCAGTAACAGGATGATACCGGACATAATGGTGTCAGGTTCTCCGGCACCGAAATAGGTGACGGTCATAATCGGCAGGACATTGGCGGGTACATAGAGTACTACGGCGGTGATCAACAGTGCCCAGGTACGTGAAAGGCTGTTGGTGGCGCGCATATGCATATGCGCATGGCAGCGCGGGCAATGCTCTTCATAACCGTCATGGCCGACATCAAATGCCAGTTTGCCGCAGGTATGGCAACGTATCAGGCCCAGCTGTCTGGCTGTTGTCTGCTGATTCACTGCGGGTTCCCCTTCAGGCCTTGCTCGATTCTGGTCCAGAAGCATTCTTCGTCCAGCAACGATGACATCAGGGTTGTGACCAGCAGCAGTGCGATAAAGCAGTACAAACCGATGCCGGGAATGACGCTGGCCATACCCTTGAGCTTGACCACGGCGACCAGCACGCCCAGCATATATACCTCGAGCATGCCCCATTCATCCAGGTAGTGATAATAGCGAAAGGCATAGGGCAGTAGCGGACTGAAGTGTTCCCGGTGCAGGCTCCCTGAGATAAACAACATGAGCAACAGCTTGCAAAACGGGATCACGATACTGGCAAAAAAGACCAGCAGGGCTGTCCAGTAGAGGCCTTCCTGAAACAGTACCAGGGAGCCCTTGTAAATGGTGGTTGAGGATTCTTGCCCGATGATGGTCATTGACATGACCGGTAACAGATTGGCCGGTATAAACAGCAGCAGGCCGGTGATGGCCAGTGCCAGGGTGCGTTCGGCACTGTTCTCCCGGGACTGATACAGTGGATTGGCGCAGCGCGGGCACAGCGCCTTGTCACCCACGGGCGTGTCTACCCGTTCAAGCAGCAGGTCGCAGTCCTTGCAGGCGATCCAGTTCTCCGGAATTGACGGCAGCGTTGGAGTGTCTGTTGGGGTGATCATTAAAATGCATATAATACAAAGAGATGAGACTACATGTTGTGGACCGGACTGTCTACCGGAAAGGTGCTGCCAGCGGTTCTCCGATGAACACACCCTGGCCGGGCCATTCGACGCTTTTCCAGTAGGCTTCCAGCAGGGTTTCACCATTCAGGTAACGGTCAATGACGATGTTGGGTCGTGGAAACTTTTGTACGAAGGCGCACGGTTCGACCACGGCGCCATAGCTGCCGGTGGCTCCCGCTTCCAGCCAGCGCAGGCTGCTCATTTGCCGGCTGCCGGTTAATTTGCCACCAGCGGATGTCAGGTGGTCCGCAATGGCACCGGGACGGTACTGGTTGCTGTCAATACCCTCAACCTTTGCAAGGCCGGTGAAGTAGAACATGACATCACTGCGGTGTTTGAGGTAATCCCCTTTTTTGATTTCCACCCTGAAGCGATCGGACTGCAGCATGTTGATGCCGTTGTAAAACCGTGCACGCGTGTTCCTGGCCCTGTCTGATGTGCTTAGCAGGTACGCCGTGCCGTCCGGGTGTGTACCGTCGGCGGCAACACCACGATCAATCAATGCCTTCACTGATTCAAATGTCTCACCGGCCAGCATCATGGCTGGACGCCAGCCCAGGTCCGTAAATGGTTGCTGGCTGTTGCTGTTGAAGTAGGGGCTTGTTTTGGTCGCCTTGCAGCCCTGTACACAGAAGGCTTCATTGAATCCGGCTGCGAATGCCGTTGTGATCGACATGCAACCGACCCGGTAGGGTGTCGTCCATGTGAGTACGTAAGCCTGAACGGCAGCCGGGAGCTGTGCATCCAGTTGTGTCTTTAGCGTCCTGAATGTTTGCGGACGCATGACATCGTTGCCCGGCTTGAACTTCACGTGGATGACGTTGCTGGCGGGGATATGGCGCCGGGTTAGGTAATACTCGGCAATACGGCGACTCAGCGGATCCTCGTCATTAATGATCAACGCAAGGTGCTGTGGACCCAGTATGGAACCGGGCGGTGTGTCGGCTATGTCAGTGTCCGGTTCGGCATTACATGCCAGGAGCAGGCTCTGTAATAACAGCAGCAGGGAAAGCAGGAGTTGCCTGGAATGTCTGTGTGACTCCGGTGTCGGTCCGGCTGATATTGCAGCAGCGAACCTGTCAGCTATTATCACGATACTCGATCGGGGATACCCCCGTCCAGCGCTTGAAGGCACGGGTAAAGTTGCTTGGTTCGGAGAAACCCAGCAGGTAGGTGATCTCACCGAGTGAACGATGGGTCTCGCGAATATAAAGCAGAGCCAGTTCGCGACGGGTACTCTCAAGCAGAGACTTGAAATTGGTGTCTTCGTTGTTGAGCTTGCGTTGCAGGCTGCGCAGGCTGACATGCAGGGATTCTGCAATGGTTCCCTGGTTGGGTGTGCCGTCATGCAGACGTTCAATAATTTTTGAGCGTACCTGCATGGTCAGGCTGTCACGGTCAAAGCGCGCCAGGTAATCAATAACCGCCTGGTCATTAATCCGTGCCAGTCCGGGATTGGCATGCGCTAACGGTGTATCAACGAGTTGTCTGCTGAAGGACAGAATGTTGTTGTCGGCGTTATACGCTATCGGTGCACGGAAATACGCCTGTAACTTGCGGGCACAGTCCGGTCTGGGGTGCTTGAGTGAGACGTGCACCGGGTCGATCTCGTCACCGGCGGTTAAGCGGCACATGCGCAGGAAACCGCTCATGCCGGCATCCTGGAAAGCCGCGGCAAGAAACTTTACCCCTTTCGGTGGCAGTAATATCAGGTCCAGACTGTTGTCGGTATCCTGCAGCTGCATGTTGGCTGCCGTGGATATCAGGCGTGAGTAACGCATCAGGCGGGTGAGCGCATCCCGCAGCGTGTCACTGGCCAGCCAGGCGAAGCCGAGGCCGTGCAGCACAACGGGTTGCACCTGTTCGCCAGCTACAAAACCAAAACAGGGGTCGCCACTGGCATCAACCGCAAGTTGCCAGAGGTGTTGTACGCGGTTGCCGGGGTAGCGGGTATCCGGATTTGATAGCAGCTTCATATCTAGCCCTGCCTCCCTGAAGAGTGGTTCCGGATCGCAATCGTAGGTGCGCAGGGTCTGTGCTACCAGGGCGGCAACACTGCCCATCATCGAATAATTACCTGCAGTCATCGTTATCGGTCCTTGTTGTTGGCGGGCAGCGGATAAGCCGATGGTATGAAGTGACAGAACCGTGGGTCAACTGCTCGAAGAATCAACGATCCAGGTGTCAGTCGATATCCTGTCGCCTGTTGACGAAATCAACCATACGCTGGGTGGACGTGAGTGCCTTTATACGGACTGCCTCCGGAACATGGATTTCATTGCTGCCATTTTCAAGCACTGTGGCAAGGTTGCGTAAATTATTCATGGCCATCCACGGACAGTGAGCACAGCTTTCGCAGGTAGCACCTTCGCCCGCTGACGGAGCCTCCAGAAACCTTTTGTCAGGCGCGGCCTGTTTCATCTTGTAGAAAATGCCATTGTCTGTAGCGACAATGAATGTCTTGTTTGGAAGTCGTGTGGCAGCCTTGATCAGCTGTGTGGTTGAACCCACTACGTCCGCAAGTGCGATCACGGATTCCGGCGACTCGGGATGAACCAGGATCGCGGCATCCGGATGATGCGCAGCAAGGTTCTGCAGTGCCTCGGCCTTGAAGCGTTCATGCACAATGCAGCTGGCTTGCCAGAGCAGCATATCGGCACCGGTTACCCGTTGAACATAACTGCCAAGGTAGCGGTCGGGTGCCCAGAGTATTTTCTTGCCCTGTTGCGTGAGGTGTTTTGCGACATCAACTGCAATGCTTGATGTGACCACCCAGTCGGCACGTGCCTTCACCGCTGCACAGGTATTGGCATAGACCACTACCGTGCGCTCGGGGTGTGCATCACAGAAGGGTATGAATTCCTCGGGGGGGCAGCCGAGATCCAGTGAGCACTCGGCTTTCAGGGTCGGCATCAGGACGCGCTTTTCCGGGTTCAGTATTTTGGCGGTTTCCCCCATAAAACGCACACCGGCGACGACCAGAGTACTGGCCGGATGCTGGTTACCGAAGCGTGCCATCTCGAGTGAATCGGAAACGGTACCACCGGTTTCATCCGCGATCCTTTGCAGATCATCATCGGTGTAATAATGCGCGACCAGGACCGCGTCTTTTTCCCTGAGCAATTGCTTGATGTCAGAGATCAGTAACTGGCGTTCACCAGCAGCGTACGCGGGCTGGGCAACACTGCCGGGTAGCGGATACGGCTGGCCGGGATTATCTGGGCGGGGCGTGCTGTCTGTTGCCTCAGTCATGGCAGGTATCACCTGGTATTCATAAAACACATTATGAATAGTTAATAAATAATTGTTTATATTTGTGTGTTCGGATTTTATTGTCTGCTGATGCGCCGCAGAATCTCTCGTGCCTCGGTATCGCCATTGTCTGCCGCCAGTTGCAACCAGCGGGCCGCCTGCTCGTGGTCCCGGCTGACACCCTGACCCTTATAATACATCATACCGAGGTTGGCTTGCGCATCGACAAAGCCCTGTTCTGCGGCCATGCGGTACCATTCTGCCGCCTTGCCGAGATCCTGTACCTCGCTGGTGCCCTCATCGTACATGACGCCAAGGTTATACTGCGCCTCAACGTCACCCAGTTCGGCCAGTGGCAACCATTCCTCGAAGGCCGCCTGGTAGTCGCCTTTCAGGTAGGACTGGTAGCCGCCACCGAGAATGGTCCAAGTCGGTATACCCGCCATCAGCAAGCAACCAAAGACAGAAGTTTCATTAACATGGCGGACATTCTAGTAATTATACTCCCAATATGTATAGCCAATGTTGGGTAGGGTACATAAAATGGAGGTACTGGATGGATGGGTTGATCATGCTGCAATTGTTGCGGTTACCGCTGTATGCAGATATACCAGATCAATTTTATTTCATAACAATCTGAAAATGGAAGCTGACTATGTACCGCGTGTCGAAATCTGTCTCCTTTTGTTATGGCCACCGACTGCTGAATTACCAGGGCAAGTGCCAGCATTTGCACGGACACAATGCCCGTGCCGTCATCACGCTGGAACGTGATTCGCTTGATGAGCGCGGCATGGTGGAAGATTTCAGCGAGCTAAAGCGGCTGGTCTGGGTATGGCTGGACAGCGAAATTGATCATACCCTGTTGCTACACAAAGATGACCCCATTCTGCCCTTGTTGCAGGACAGCGGTGAGCGGGTCATGGTTACGGAGGAAAATCCGACTGCCGAGGTCCTCGCACGCATGATTTATGAGTACGTTGCCGCAAAAGGCTTTCCAGTCACCGATGTGACATTGTGGGAAACAGAAACCAGCTATGCCAGCTATAGTAAGGCTAGTGTAGTGGACTGATCTGGACTGGCTCCTATGAACTGGCAGGCTATTAAAACAGGCAGAAAGATAACCCTTGCGGGAGTGATATGCCCGTTCCTTCTGCTGTTTGTCGCCATCAGTGCGATGGCAGCAGAGGTTAGCTTCGATAAGGGTTTTGTTCAATTTGATGATGCGCCCCTTGAAGAACCACTGACCTTCCCGGACTGGTTCAAGCTCAGTTTCCTTGATCTGCGCGAAGACATAGAGGAAGTCCGGGAGTCGGGCAAGCAGGGGCTGATGATCTATTTCGGGCAGAAATATTGTGCCTACTGCAAGCAGCTTCTGGAAACAGATCTGGAGGCAGAGGACATCCAGGCCTATGTCCGTGAGCATTTCGATGTCATTGGTGTTGACATCCACGGTCACCGTACGGTGACCGACCTGAATGGTGAGGAGCTGGCCGAGAGTGCCCTGGCCATTCGGGAAAAGACCAACTTCACGCCTTCATTGATTTTCTACGACGCTGCCGGGGCAGAGGTGTTGCGCTTGCGGGGTTATTACCCGCCGTATCGTTTTCGTGCGGCGCTGGAATATGTCGCCGATGCACACTACAGGGATGAAACCTTTCCCCAGTACCTGGCCCGTGCCGATGTGCCACTGGTGTTTGAACCCGGTGACCTTATTGACGAGCCGTTTTTCCTGCCAGGACCCTACATGCTGGACCGAAGCGTGATACCGGGTGAGCGGCCCCTGGCGGTGTTCTTTGAGCAGGGGAACTGTCATGCCTGTGATGTATTGCACACCGGTCCACTACAGGACCCGGAGATCCTGACCCGCTTCGAGCAGCTGGAAAATGTGCAGTTGCCCTTCTGGTCGCTGACCCCGGTCATTACCCCGTCGGGGGAGCGGTTGAATGCCCGGCAGTGGACAGAAAAGCTGGGGCTGTTTTACACGCCCACACTGATATTTTTTGATCCGCATGGCCTTGAAATCATGCGCGTCGATTCCGTTATACAGTTCTACCGTTTGCGCAACGTGCTGGACTATATCCTGAGCGGTGGTTACCGTGAATACCCTACGTTCCAGCGCTGGCGTGCCTCGCAGAGCCCGAAGCTGCTGAAGTAGAGTTAGCTAGTCGCCCTGCCAGCGCTTGAAGATCAGCGTTGCATTGGTGCCGCCAAACCCGAAGCTGTTGGACATCATGACATTGCTGCCGGCATTGTCGACTCGCTCGCGGATGATCGGGAATCCTTCTCCCGCCGGGTCCAGTTCGGTAATGTTGGCCGAGGCGCAGAGAAAATCACCCTGCATCATCAGCAAGGAATAGATGGCTTCGTGAACACCGGCGGCCCCCAGTGAATGGCCAGACAGCGATTTAGTCGAGTTGATCCTTGGAATATTCTCGCCGAATACGGTGCGTACTGCCTCCAGTTCGCGCATGTCGCCAACCGGTGTGCTGGTACCATGAGCATTGATATAGTCAACGGGTTCAGCGACGCTGGACATGGCCTGTTGCATACAACGCACCGCGCCTTCACCCGAGGGCTGGACCATGTCATAACCGTCGGAAGTGGCACCGTAACCGACCACTTCGGCATGGATTTTTGCACCGCGTGCCTGTGCATGTTCCAGTTCTTCAAGCACCATCATGCCGCCGCCACCGGCAATGACGAAACCATCACGGGTTGCGTCATACGCACGTGATGCCGTTGCCGGTGTTTCATTATACTTGGAGGAGAGTGCACCCATGGCATCGAACATCAGTGTCAGCGTCCAGTGCAGCTCCTCGCCACCACCGGCAAACACGATATCCTGTTTACCAAACTGAATCAGTTCGTAACCATTACCAATGCAATGCGCACTGGTGGAACAGGCAGAACTGATCGAGTAATTGACACCCAGAATCTTGAACGGTGTGGCGAGGCAGGCGGAATTGGTGCTCGACATGGTGCGCGGCACCATGTAAGGGCCAACCCGCCGCAGGCCTTTTTCACGCAGGGTGTCGATGGCCAGGGAGACATTTTTTGTGGAAGCGCCACCGGATCCGGCGATCAGGCCGGTGCGGACATTGGATACCATGTCTTCCGCAAGGCCGGAATCCTCAATGGCCTCTTGCATGGCGATGTAATTAAAGGCAGCGCTGTCGCCCATAAAACGGTGCAGCTTGCGATCAATCAATGCCTCGGTATCAATATTAACCGTGCCTGCTACATGGCTGCGAAAACCAAGTTCTTTATATTCCGGTATGTATTCAATGCCTGATTTTCCTCCTCTCAGCGAGTTGGTAACTTCCTGCTTGTTATTCCCAAGGCTGGAAACAACGCCAAGTCCGGTGATGACAACGCGACGCATTTTAATAATCCTAAAAGTTTTCTGTTGAAGTAAAAAGGCCTACGCGCAAGCTGCTGGCGTGGTAGATTTCCCGACCATCAACTTCCATGACGCCATCGGCAATGCCCATGTTGAGCTTGCGTTGAATGACGCGTTTCATGTCAATGCGGTAGGTGATCAAGGTATTTTTCGGTGTTACTTGTCCGGTAAATTTTACTTCACCGGCACCCAGTGCACGACCGCGTCCCGGGCTGCCGGCCCAGCCAAGATAGAATCCGACCAGTTGCCACATAGCATCCAGTCCAAGGCAACCAGGCATCACCGGGTCGCCTTCAAAATGGCAGCCAAAAAACCACAGATCCGGTTTGACATCCAGTTCGGCAATGATGTGCCCCTTGCCGTGTGTTCCGCCTTCATCGCTGATATGGGTAATTCGGTCACACATCAGCATGGGAGGCAATGGCAATTGGGCATTGCCTGGACCGAACATCCTGGCATGCCCGCATTCGAGCAGATCCTTATAGGAATAGCTATCCTGCTTGATGTGCGGGGTGTGTGGAGCAGTCTGGGTCGATTGCGTCATTGTAAAAGCGGATAACCTGTCTTTGTTGGATAGAGGTATTCTAATCTACTTTGAGGTGGGTCTGCACTCGTCAAAGCGTTATCCACCTGGCGGTAATTAAACTATTCCCTGAAATTGATGGTCTGCAGGGGCAGCTGCAGGCCATAGCTGTCCAACTGACTGATAATGCTCTGTAAATCATCACGCTTCTTGCCGGTGACGCGGACCTTGTCACCCTGGATGCTACTTTGCAGCTTCAGTTTTGACTCTTTGATCTTTTTTACCAGCGTTCTTGCAGCATCCTGGTTTATGCCCTGCTGAACACTGATCACCAGGGAGGCCTTGTTGCCACTGGTTTGAACCTCCGCTTCCGACAAGGCCGCAATATCTATTCCGCGTTTTGCCATGCGTTTGTGCATGATGTCGAGTATTTGCCGAATCTGGAACTCATTTTCACCATGTACGGTCAGTACGGATTCCTTTTCTTCCACGCGTGCATTTGAACCCTTGAAGTCAAAGCGGTTGCCAACTTCACGGTTGGTCTGATCAACTGCGTTGGTGACTTCATGTAGGTCAACTTCTGAAACAATATCAAAGGATGGCATTCATCGGCTCCTGATTAACTACAATGTACGCACTGACTACAGCGCGCCATTATATTCCTAATCAGATAACTGATAAATACGTGGCCAATAAAACCGGCCACGGGAAATATCCGGTTGTTTGGGTGTCCCCGGGTCAGCCGGGTTGCCGGGAACGGCTGAACAGGAAGGACAGCAGTCGTCGGAAAATGCCGGGTCGCGACAATGTGACAGTTTCACCCGTTTCTGCAGGCAGGGTAGCGTTGGCTATTTCCGCTAAAGTGCTACCGTCTCCGCTACTGCAGGCGGCCGTGTGTACTTCGACAGGTGATTCGAGGTCGGGTGGGTCATCTTTTACTGGTGATGTTTCAGTCTGTTCCGTTGCTGACGGGGCCTCATCAGGCTTATTGAAAATATTGAGCGGTGCAGTGATGACAATTGTTTCTTCCTCATCTGCCTCGTCATCAACTCTGAAGGTGGCGCGCCCTGTGGCCGCATCTATGAAATTAGCCACCTCTGTGATATCAGTGCCTGGGGGCATAGTCAGCTCGGGGATTGGCCCGGCAAACATGCTCGGCATATCATCCGGCTCCTGTGTGGCACGGGATTCAACTACGGGTACTTCATCCAGTGTAATGTTTTCGTTTTCAGTCTGTGAACCGATACGAACGACATTGATGTCTTCACATTGTTTTTCAGCCTCGACAGACAGACTGATCATGTCGGTGATGCTTTCCTCCCGCAAGAGCGGTACCGCTATCTGGGCGGGTGCCTGCACTGCCGGTCCGGACCCTTCATATACCACCTGGTTGCCACCCTGGGCCGTTGCGTTAACCAGTCGACCATCGGCTATCGACAGCAGGTCGTCAAAGCGAGTATCACGACGAATCCCGGGTGCTGCAACACCAATACTGACTGTGTAATGAATCCTGTTTTCACCTTGCTTCAGTATTCGTTCACTGATGTTCCGGTTTATCCGGTCGGCCAGGTTGCGAATATTGGTGGTGTTCATCCCCGGCAGCAGCAGGGTAAAAAGAGCGGTGCCGACACGGGCGGCCATATCTTCATGTCGGATATCTGCTTGCAGTACCGTAGCGACTGACTTGATTATTGACTCAGATATGTCCTTGCCGTGTTGTTTATACAGGTTACTAAAATCATCAATTTCAACACGGAAAACAGCCAGACTGGTTTCGTGGCGTACAGCATATGACAGTTGCTCGTAGCCACGTTCCAGAAAGGCAGCTTCGTTGGCCAGGCCGGTCAGCGGGTCTGTCTGGACCTGCTCTCCAAGTCCGATGTTTTCTTCTGTCAGTATCTGGGTTGTCGTATGTGCACTGGCATGGGCCTGTGTGCGCGCAAGCAAATGGACGGAGTCGAACGGCTTGCCTATAAAGTCGGTTGCACCTGCCTGGGTTGCGCGTTCCTTGGTTGAGTCAGAATCATTGGCACCAGTGATGATAATGACAGGGAGATCCTTGATCTGCGGGAGATGGGCGCTTCTGATGCGTTTGAGCAGGCCAAACCCATCCAGATTTGGCATGGTCAGGTCAGAGACAATCAGGGAAAACGGGCCGGCATTGTTGAGGAGCTCCCATGCATTCTCACCATCGACTGCTTCGACTGTCTCAAAGTGGTCCTGCAGGATTTTTCGTGCTGTAACCCGGATAACCCTGGAGTCATCAACAATCAATAACCGTTGTTTATTGCCTGATTTGTCGCTCATTTCTCCGCCTGTGCTGATATACATGATTCATGCAGTCGTATCGGCGTGCAGGATGCTATCTTTAACGGTTCCCATAAGCCCGAAGGCAGTGCTGGCAGGGGTCGTTGCTCCGGTATTGTTGGTGCTATGATGTGTTTCAACAGGCAGGTAACGGGCCGGATGAATCAGATATTTTTCCTGCATTGCTACTTGCTACTTGTTGCTTATACGGTTAACGGACCAGAGAGAATGACTGACGGAGTACATAACCTGTTGACGCGTCTTAGTGCCTTTGTCTGGGATGATGACTTGCGTGAATTGTCCGGATTACGCCGTTACCTGGTGTTCGTTTCCCGTGTATTGCAGCTGCTGATAAAAGAATTGCTGGGCGGTCAGTTGAATCTGCGTGCCATGAGTCTTGTTTACACCACGTTGTTGTCGATTGTGCCATTGCTTGCGGTCAGCTTTTCTGTGCTCAAGGGGTTCGGTGTCCATAACAGGATCGAGCCCTTGCTCTATAACCTGTTGTTGCCGCTTGGTCCGAAGGGTGTGGAAATTACCGACAACATTATCGGTTTTGTCGAAAACGTAAAAGTCGGTGTGCTGGGTTCGATCGGTATCGTAATGTTGATCTACACCGTTATTGCACTGTTGCAGAAAATCGAGTCTGCCTTCAATTTTGTCTGGCAAATTGATCACCTGCGACCACTGTCGCAGCGTGTCAGTAATTATCTGAGTGTTACCCTGGTAGGGCCGCTACTCATATTCAGCGCGGTCGGTTTTACGACCACGGTATTGAATACCGAGACAGTACAGTATCTGGCATCAATTGAACCATTCGGTACCCTGATACTATACGGTAGCACGCTGGTTCCCTACGTTCTGGTGTCCCTGGCATTCACGCTCATCTATATTTTTATTCCGAATACACGAGTGCAGTTTACTGCGGCCCTGGTGGGTGGTGTGATTGCCGGCGTGCTCTGGAAAATGACCGGTTGGGGATTTGCCGCATTTATCGCGTCATCCTCAAAGTATGACGCAATCTATTCGAGCTTTGCCATCGTG
>Ga0316190_10000151_pt1 | contig 43992 bp, 40 predicted proteins | sample Eddworburrow2_MG_FD_204929 | JGI IMG/M metagenome (GOLD analysis project Ga0316190, IMG submission 204929) | Coastal sediment microbial communities from Maine, United States - Eddy worm burrow 2 | ecosystem: Environmental > Aquatic > Marine > Coastal > Sediment | place: USA: Maine | collected...
TGGCCTACAATTTATTTAAAAAGGCGATGCCGATACTGGTGGATCAATTTGCTGTGGATCCGGAGTTATTGTCCAGCGCCATTAAAGAGGTAGCAGGTGTTCGGCGGGTTAGCAGGGTTCGCTCGCGCTGGATAGGCACAGAAAAATCCATTGATCTGGTCATATCGGTAGACCCCGATCTTTCAACGCATGACTCTCATAATATTGCCTCTGCCATAGAGGCGCTGCTTGACGAGCGGTTCAATGTTTCAGATGTATCAATACATGTCGAGCCATTTCATGAGGGCGCGAGGTAAACAGGCATAAGCTATTGCAAGCGGTTGCTTCTGGTTGATGGTTGAGAATTGCAAATACTAGTCCCATACGAAGCAGGATAGAATTATTCTATACTCAATTTGTCTGCTAACGACCTGGCCCCGAAGCTGCATGTCGGTAAATCTCTACGAAAAGTAATCAATCTGCAAAAGCAGCTATTGAACCAGCACGTCAACAATTTGTCGTGGCCACCATTGTTGCAGGTATCTGAGCCTGCCTGTTGCATTTTGCTAGCCGTGGAAAAAAGGGCTAGTACTTCGATAATTTGACGATTGAATGACAGGCCATGTATGCTTCATTTATCAAGTATAAACACCATGCCACATGCTTGACACGGATTATATTCAAGGAGGAATATAGCACCTACTGGCCGAATCCATTCACTACCCTGTTGTAAGAAACTCTATTAAATACCGCCATGCTTGGCATGGCTAGTAATACAAAAATATTCAGAATCTAGTGCCGATTAGGAAGCCGCTGTATAATTCAGAAAACATAGTCTCCATATAACTCTCTGTTATCTAACAAAGGAATGGAGGTAATAATGATACTACTATTAGTCACATTATTTTTGTTATTTTCAATGAGCGCGTTTGCGGCGAGTCTTCAACAAGCCGATGCTGAATTAATTGAAGCTGCCGGAGGCGCTCCCTTTTTACCAGATGCAACTTTTGTCCAGGGAAGTAAGGGTATAGGCTTTCATTTTGCCGCAAGCACATCACCCAAAACGATTCAAGAATGGTATCGTAAACGGTTGCCCAAGTGGTCGCCATACAATGAATACAGGGCTGGATTCTCCACGATGGAATTTCGAGTAAGAGTATGGGAGAAGTGGTATCCAATAACCAAATCAGCATTCAGTACAACCCCAATCTTTCTCAATGGCATTCCCTTGATGAAAATATGACAATAGAAATTGTAATAATGATAGTCAAATGAAGAACATTTATTTATGCAAATAATTACTTAAACTAATTATCTATTTAAGACTGCATAACAGGTCATTCTAGCCAGTCGCTCAACGCGACGGCTAAGTTCGCATGTTATTTTTCCATAAATAGGATCGCATAATGAACATTGAGATCAACCCTGGAAAAGTATTAACACTATTATTGTGCATTGTTGCTTTTTTGCTATTTGCAAATATTATGGGAATAGTCTCAAGAATATTTTTTGACCATGACCATGTTTACGGGTTAGTTGATTTATTTGACTTTGACAATGAAAATAACATCCCAACCCTCTATTCATCAATATTATTGGTTATTTCTAGCATGATATTATTATATGTTTCTCAAATGCATAGAAAATTACATGAACCGTATTTATTATGGGTAGTATTATCGTTTGTTTTTCTATTTTTATCGGTTGATGAAGCATCGTCTATTCATGAAAAGCTTTCTTCTCCAACTAGAGTGCTTTTGGATACTTCTGGGTTTTTTTATTACGCGTGGATTATCCCTTATGGAATAGCTGTAATTATATTTGTGGCTTTATATCTTAATTTTTTATTAAAGTTGCCTAAATACATTATGATGTCATTTCTTTTGTCTGGCGGAATATATGTTTTGGGTGCTGTTGGTTTTGAAATGCTTGGTGGTTGGCAAGACGAACTTTATGGCGATAAAGGCCTTCTTTATTCTATTTTTTATACGTGTGAAGAGTTTCTGGAGATGCTTGGCGTAGCCGTTTTTATTTACGCCTTGTTGAAATATATTTTAAACCAAAAGCAATTCATTAAAATTACCTTAATAGAATTTAATAGGGCAATATAGCAAGTTCATCAAAAGGACAAATTACAGTTTTCTGAATTAACTTCGCCCGCCATTTTAGCCAAGTTGTATTTAGCCTCTTAGCAAGGCGTTAAACGTCTGCTTTCATGTGGCTGTTAATTCTCATAGATCATCTTGACCGGTTCTTTCTAGCCGCTAGCTGTCTTAGAAAATGTTGTGACTTATGCGAGACTGAGAAACGCAGGCAATGCCAGTTGGCGAGTTGGCCAGAACTTGCACAGCAAGTTTAGGAAATCCCTCATAAAACTCCGGAGGAGATCTTAGGAAATCATAGGGAAGCCGAAGCGCGGGCATTGGCGCGGGTGGCTTTGGGGGCTTTGGCCAAAACTAGTGTTCCTCGCCCGTGGCTGCGAGGCACCACCGGCAGCAATCATTGATTCTGATGTGATATCAGTGAACCAGCAATTTTTGGGTAACGGACACATGCGGCGCAATGCCCTGCGGTGACTGCGCCCTACGAAATTCCGAATATCTGGGGTGGAGAGAAATAACTCAAACAGTGGTTTCTGGCCGATTGTTGCCAGTAATATACAATGTCAGGTTTTAGTGGATAAAAGAAGGGGGTACCCCTGGCTGCATTTGAGGAGGAGGGAGAACAGCCAGAGATACCGGGAATTGCATATATTTGGGGATGTCCTATTAGGGGAGAACTCCGTGTAATATCCATATCGCAACTCTTAATGCATCTGACTGCCAATAGGCGCAGAGGTTCACATATTTACATTTCTTTACATTAGGCAGGAAATCGCTGCCTTGCAGCGTGGTCTTGCTAGAATTTCACTAAGTCCTATGTCCTGTATTTATGATACCTGCTCTCCGGCAGCCTGTAGATCGGCATGATATGAAGAACGCACCATCGGGCCACTGGCGACATGGTTAAAGCCCATGTTGCGTGCCATGATGGCGAGTTGCTCGAATTCTTCCGGGGTGACAAAACGATCGACGGGCAAATGATGTTTGCTCGGCTGCAGGTATTGCCCCAGGGTCAGGCGATCACAGTTGTGTTCACGCAGGTCAGTCAGGACCCGTTCGATTTCGTCCATTGTCTCGCCCAGGCCCAACATCAGGCCGGACTTGGTCGGAATGTCGGGGTGTTGCTGCTTGAAACGTCGGATCAGTTCAAGTGACCAGGTATAATCAGCGCCCGGTCGCGCCTGTTTATACAGGCGTGACACCGTCTCCAGATTATGATTGAAGACGTCGGGTGGTGCCTGAGTCATGATCTCAAGGGCGATGTCCATGCGACCGCGGAAATCAGGCACTAGTATTTCGATCTGGATATCCGGGCTGTATTCACGGACGGCCTGGATGCAGGCCGTGAAGTGTCCGGCACCGCCGTCCTTCAGGTCATCACGATCCACAGAAGTAATCACGACATAATGTAGCGACATATCACGAATGGTGTGGGCCAGGTTTAGTGGTTCATCGGCATCGAGCGGCGCCGGTTTGCCATGACTGACATCGCAGAACGGGCAGCGCCGCGTGCAGACATCACCCATGATCATGAAGGTGGCCGTGCCGTGGCTGAAACATTCGCCAAGATTAGGGCAGGCGGCCTCTTCACAGACGGTGTGTAATTTATGCTCGCGCAGCACGGCCTTTAATTCGGCGATCTTTGGGTGGCTGGCCGTTTTGGCGCGGATCCATTTGGGTTTGCGTAGCGGTGTTTCGGTTGGCAGGACCTTGACCGGGATGCGGGCAACCTTGGCGGCGCCACGTTCGCGTTTAGATGGAGTGTGCTTGTCATTCATGGTTGATCCGGGCCCGGGAATATTGGCAGCATGTCATCGTTAAGTACGCTGATTTTAGCGTATCCGAGGCTGTCTGTCAGATAGGGCAGTAAGCCATTGCTGAGCTGCTTGAACATCTTTCCCTGATGATTGTCCCAGTTTTTTAGCAGGTCTTTAACCTGGGTGACTGCCATATCCGGATAGCCGCAGGGATTGATGCGGCTGAAGGGCTCAAGATCCATGTCGATATTCAGGCTCAGGCCGTGATAACAGCCGCCACGGCGAACGCGTAGCCCCAGGGCCGCGATCTTGCTGCCAGCGACATAAACACCCGGTGCATCACGGCGGGCCTGGGCATCAATATGATAATCCGCGAGGAGTCTGATAATGGCCTGCTCCACGTGTTCAACCAGTTGGCGGATACCCAGCTCAAGTCGTTTTATATCGAGCATCAAATACACCACGAGTTGCCCCGGGCCATGGTAGGTCACTTGGCCGCCGCGATCGATTTGAATGACGGGAATGTTGCCCGGGTTCAGCAGGTGTTCGGTTTTCCCGGCCCGGCCCAGTGTAAAGAGTGATGGATGCTCGAGCATCCATATTTCATCGTGGCTGCTATGATTACGCAATTCGGTAAACTGCTGCATGGCGCGCCATACCGGTAGATAATTCTGCAAACCGAGATGGCGGGTGATCAGTTCTGTGGCCATAGGCATTGGCGCCATCGCTGTCTGATAGAGGGCCATGGCATGATCGGGTGAAAAAATGCGGCACCAGCCACGCTACAGCGCCATGATGACCTGTTCACAAACAGTCAATTCCTGATAGATAGCATCGAGCTGGGCCTGGTTGGTGGCAGTGATCGTGACCGTGACGGCCATGAAGTTACCTTTGCCGCTGGGGCGCATGCTCAGGGCTGCTTCGCCAAGGTCGGGCACATGTGGCTGGATCAGGCTGTAGACGAGCTTGTCCAGGTCATCGCCACGACCAATGGCCTTGATCGGAAACAGACAGGGAAATTCGAGTAAGGATTCCTTCTCAGTCATGCTGTTCGACCTGGCCCGGATAGTCTTGTTTGTAGTCCTGGTAGATGGCAATCATACGTTGCCATAGCTTGCCAGGGTGGCCACTGCCAACGGCTTGATCGTCCAGGTGAGTGACGGGAAGGATTTCCTTGGTGGAACTGGTTAACCAGATCTCGTCGGCAGACTTTAACTCATCGGGATGAATCCGAGTTTCGCGGCAGGGTATGCCGGCCTGGTGGGCCAGTTCCAGCACCAGGTCACGGGTGATACCCGGCAATAATAGTGGTCCCTTGGGGGGCGTTAAAATTTCACCATCACGAACAATAAATAAATTACTGGCTGCACCCTCGGTAACTTCATCGTCACGAACCAGGATGGCTTCAACGGCGCCGGCATCCAGGGCCTGCTGTCGCAGCAAAATATTCGGTAACAGGGCGATGGTTTTGATATGACAGTATTTCCAGCGAATATCTTCCAGGGTGATGGCGCTGACACCGTGTTCATGTACTTCTGCGGCAACGGCCTTGAGCGGATTACTCATGGCAAAAATTGTCGGACTTATATCACGGGGGAAGGCATGATCACGTGCAGCCACACCACGGGTAACCTGCAGATAGATGGACTGGTTGCCACCACCGTTGCGGCGGATCAGTTCGTCAAGCAGGTCGTGCCAGTCCTGGTGTGACAGTGTTGTTTTGATTGTGACACTGGCAAGGCTGTTGTCGAGGCGATCGAGGTGTTCCTCCAGACGAAACAGATGGCCATTGTAAACCGGGATGACTTCGTAAATACCGTCACCGAAGATAAAACCACGGTCCAGCGGTGAGATGCAGGGCTGATCGCCCGGCAGGTATTCGCCATTAAGGTAGATGGTTGTCATCGCCATTACTCGAACATCAACATGACTTTATCGGACATCCTTTGCAGAAAGTCGCCGGCAGTGACATCATGTAGGCCGACCAATGGTCGTGAGGCTATCTGATCACCTTCCAGTGTTACCTCTACAGTGCCGAGTTGCTGCCCCTTGTTGACTGGCGCCATGACTTTATCATTGATATTCATGGTGGCATTGAGCTTGTCGTAACGACCGCGCGGAATAGTAATATACAGGTCGTTTGTCAGGCCCAGCGCCAGCTCTTCAACACCACCTTGCCAGACCCGGGTTTTGGTGAGCGGGGTATTGGCTGTGTAGAGTGGGCGGGTTTCGAAGAAACGAAAGCCATAATTCAATAATTTCTGGCTTTCCTGAGCCCGGGCATCTTCGCTGCGGGTGCCGAGGACGACAGATAATAAACGCATATTGTCACGCTGTGCCGAGGAAATCAGGCAATAGCCAGCTGATTCGGTATGACCGGTTTTCAGTCCATCGACGTGTTTGTCGCGCCATAACAGCTTGTTGCGATTGTACTGGGTAATGTCATTGTAGGTATATTTACGGATCGAGTACCAGGCATAATAATCAGGGAAGTCATTAATCAGGGCTGTGGACAGTTTGGCCAGATCGGCTGCCGTCGTATAATGATTGCGGTGTGGCATTCCTGTGGAATTCATGAAATTACTGTCACTCATACCCAGGTTCTGGGCATAATTATTCATTAATGTGGCAAAGGCATCCTCGCCACCGGCAATATGCTCGGCCAGTGCCACGCTGGCATCATTACCGGACTGGATGATCATGCCCTTAAGCAATTTTTCGACACTGACGCGCTTGTTGACTTCGATAAACATCTTGGAGCCGCCTATACGCCAGGCCTTTTCACTGATCAGCACCTCTTCATCGAGATTGACGGTGCCCGCCTTTAATTCGCTGAACACAATATAGGCAGTCATCAGTTTGGTCAGGCTGGCCGGTTCCATGCGTTTGTCGGCATTTTTCTCTGCCAGAATGTGGCCGCTGTTGACATCCAGCAGTAGAAAGGCGCGGGCTGCCAGGTTGGGGGCTGCCGGAATCGGCGCGGCGGCCTGGGATGATATAGACATCATCATGCTGCCCAGCAATAAGACGATGCCGCTATATAAGCGGCTGCGAAAATTATGGATTGCTGGGTGACTTTTAAATCGATTCACAGGTGCGGCTCTCCCCGGGGTAATTATTGTTCAAGATATCCATTAGTTAAAGACGTTTTTTGTGCGTGAAGGTTCCCCATGACAGGGAATTTAGCGTTATTGACCGGGTTTTGTTTCCAGTCGTGTGCTTATTCTAGCTTTATGTGAGGTATTTAGGTAGGGCAGGTTTAATCCAGCATAATTTTAGGTTCTCCGAGGCCCAGTGATGTGAGCTGAGCAGCAATCTTGCCGGCTTCGCTGAGGCTGGCCAGGGGGCCGATACGCACCCGGAATAAGGGATTACCTGATTGTTGACCTGAGGCAATCTGTACAGTACCTGGTTCCAGAGCCAATAAGCGTTGCTGTAATTGCTGGGCATTGCCAAGTTCGTTAAACGCGGCAACCTGAAGATAAAATCCGCTGTTAGCCACGGATTGACTATTGGTTGTTATCAGATTTGCGGCGGCTGGGGCCTTACTCGTGGCATCGGGCGGTCTGGAAGCGGGTAGTAGCGTGATGACCGCTGGTTTTAATGTTGCCTGGGGCGTTGTTATGGCTGCAGGCGGCTGAGTGGGGCTGGTGGTGGCCATAGTTTTGGCTACGGTGTTTTTGGGTTGCTTATGGTTTTTTCTGGCCAGATATTGAGCCGGATCAATAGCGTGAATGGTCACATTTGCCGTGCCTGTGGCAACAATGCCCAGTTTGGTGGCCGCGGCATAGGACAGGTCGAGGATACGTCCGGCAACGAAGGGGCCGCGGTCATTGACCTTGACGATAAGGCGTTTGTTATTATCGTTATTGATCACTTCCACCCAGGTGGGCAGGGGCAGGGATTTATGGGCCGCAGTCATGGCAAACATATCATAGGGCTCACCACTGGATGTCTTGCGCCCATGGAATTTGGTGCCATACCAGGAGGCAAGTCCCTGCTGCTTGAATGCCGTGCTGTTTTTCATGACATGGTAGCGCCTGCCATTAACTACGTAGGAGTCCGGGTTGCCATATTGGCTGCGCTTTTCAATACGTGGCTCAGCAGCGGGGATGGCGGCAATATCGATATTGTGGCGGGGGGCGCCATCATTAGAGCTGAAAAAACCATCCCGGTCCGGTAATGAGCCGCAGCCAACTAGCAGCAGCGCCGGCAACAGGGCCACAGCAGCTTTTTGTAAAGGTGCTGGTCGTTGCTGCTTTGACAATGCTGTGGTCCTGGCAGACATCTTTGCCTCCATCATAATGACATGACGGTATTATATAATGCCGTTGCAATCAACTATCGGCACGCCGATTATGTTCTTCACGTTGCTTGCGGATTTCCTGCCCCAGTTGATATACAGCCATGGCGTACAGCGGGCTGTGATTGTAGCGGGTAATAACATAAAAATTTTTCATTCCCAGCCAGTATTCCCGGCTGTTTTTCTGTTCCAGTTCAATCAGGGCTGCCAGGCTGTCCTGCGGCAGGGGTGTATCCGGAGTGACCCCTTGCTGCTGTAGCTGCTTGATGCTGCTATGAGGTTTTATGCCCTTGTCGACAAGTGTCTTGATGTGGCTGCCATTAACCCTGGCCTTGCTGACAACAGGTTCCCCGCGTAGCCAGCCATGGCGTTTGAAATAATTGGCGACGCTGCCAATAACATCCGCCGTGTTATGCCAAAGGTCACGCTGACCATCCTTGTCAAAGTCGATGGCATAGCTGCGGAAACTACTGGAAATGAACTGCGGTTGTCCCATGGCGCCGGCATAAGAACCCATAACGCTGAGTGGATCCATCTTTTCCTCCCGTGTCATGAGCAGAAATTGTTCGAGCTCACTGCGGAAAAATTTACCTCGTTTAGGATAGTCAAAGCCCAGTGTTGCCAGTGAATCGATGACACGATAGCCACCTTTATGGCGGCCATAAAATGTTTCGACACCGATGATGGCAGTGATGATTTCAGGTGGTACACCATAGGCCTGTTCGGCCTGTTCCAGCAAGGCCTGGTTTTTGTTCCAGAATTCAACGCCACGGTGTATGCGTTTGTCAGTCAGGAAGATCGGTCGGTATTCGTGCCAGGGTTTGCTTTCAGCAGGCCGGGTAATGGCGTCGATGATTTTCTGGTGGAAGCGGGTTTGGCTGAAGAGTTGTTTTAACTCCTCGGGATGAAACTGATGTTTACTGACCATGGAATTTATAAACTCACCGACATCAGCGCGTTGGGCCAGATTTGCCGGTGCGGCATGGATCGAGCTTGTTAATAATATGGCCAGGCAGCCCGGGATCAGGGTGAACAATGTGTTGCGATGAGACATGATAGCTGTATTTCCTAGGTCGAAAGCAAACGACGGTGTGTATGTATAGACATCAGGATACCAAATGATGCCATCAAGGTAACCATTGATGTGCCGCCGTAGCTAATAAGTGGTAGGGGCAGACCGACGACAGGCAGTAGTCCGGACACCATGCAGATATTGACGAACATATAGACGAAGAAGGTTAACACCAGGCTGCCTGCTAGCAAGCGGGCAAAGGTATCCTGCGCCTGGGTAGCAATATACAGTCCCCGAATAATGATAAACAGGTATAACAACAATAATAAAACAATACCAATAAAGCCGAACTCTTCGCTGAAAACAGCAAAAATAAAGTCCGTGGTGCGTTCGGGCAGGAATTCCAGATGTGCCTGACTGCCATTGAGCCAGCCTTTGCCATAAATACCACCGGAGCCAATAGCGATTTTCGACTGAATAATGTGATAACCGGCACCCAGCGGGTCGTTTTCAGGGTTGAGAAAGGTCAGCACGCGGGCGCGTTGATAGTCATGCAGATTGAACCATAACAGGGGGGTGCAGGCGGTGACTAGCAGTATGAAACCGATGACGTATTTCCAGCGTATACCGGAGAATAACAGGACGAAAATACCGGAGGCTGCAATTAACAGCGCAGTGCCGAGATCCGGCTGTTTGGCGATCAGGGCCGTCGGTACAATAATCAGAAGCATGGCATAGGCCAGATATTTACGTGTTGGCGGTAGCGGGCTTTCGGCAAGATACCAGGCTAGCATGGTTGGTACGGCAAGTTTCATGAGTTCTGATGGCTGGAACCGGAACAGGCCGAGATCCAGCCAGCGCTGCGCGCCTTTGCCTTCATCGCCGAATATCAATACGGCCAGCAGCAGGGTAACGCCCAGGCCATAAAGCCACGGTGCCCACATAACCAGAAAGTGGGATGGAATCTGGGCGAGTATGAACATGACCGCAAAGGCGACACTGAGCCGGATTAACTGCCGTGAGACCAGTTCGCTATCCTGACCGCTGGCGCTGTAAAGTATGGCCAGACCGACGGCTGATAGCAGGATCAGGCCAACGACCAATGGCCAGTCAAGGTGCAGTCCACGTACCAGCAAACGTGATTTTCGGCGTTCGCCCCAGCGTGGGCTTTTGTTATGAATTATCATGAGGGAACGTTAACCAGATATTCATCAATCAGTTTTCGCGCCAGTGGTGCTGCCACGGCACTGCCGCTGCCACCATTTTCAACAATAATAGCCAGGGCGATTTTGGGTTTGTCGGCCGGGGCAAAGGCGATAAACAGGGAGTGATCACGGAGACGTTCGGTGACGGTTTCTTTGTCGTATTCCTCATCCTGTTTAATCCCAAATACCTGGGCTGTCCCGGTTTTTCCAGCGATTTTGAAGGGTAGGCCATAACCGCTGGCGCGGGCCGTACCATGTTGGCCGTGAACTACATTACGCATAGCACGAATGATATTGTCCCAGTCATTTTGCCGTTTTAGCGTGATGGTGCCAATATTTTTGGGCTGCAATAAGTTGATATCGTTATCATCCGGTTTTTGTTTGGCAAATACCAGGCGGGGTTGCATATGGATGCCGCGGTTGGCTAATGTCGCTGTGGCTGCAGCGAGTTGAATGGGGGTGGTCAGGGTATAACCCTGGCCAATGCCCGTAATCACGGTTTCTCCTGGATACCAGGGCTGGCGGTACTTGCGTTTTTTCCACTCCCTGGACGGCAGCAGGGCTGCGGGTTCACCGACCAGATCAATGCCGGTTTTATTGCCAAAACCAAACTGGCCCAGAAAACTGTGCATGTGGTCGATGCCAAGTTCCAGGGCCAGATCATAAAAATAGACATCACAGGATTCGGTGATAGCCTTGTCGAGAGAGGTCAGGCCGTGGCCTTCTTTTTTCCAGTCGCGATAACGGTGATCGTCGTCACCCTTGAGCATGAACCAGCCTTTGCACATAGAGGTTGATGTGGTTTTGGCGCGAGCATGCTCAAGACCCGCCAGGCCGATAAATGGTTTCATGGTTGATCCGGGTGGATACTGGCCGCGCAGGGCACGATTGAAAAGCGGATTTTCGGACGATTTTTGCAATGCCTGATAGGACTCAACATCAATGCCGGTCACAAATAGATTTGGATCATAATTTGGCATGCTGGCGAAGGCCAGAATATCGCCATTTTGCGGATCGATGGCCACAATGGCGCCACGGTGTTTGCCCAGGGCTTGTTCGGCCGTATGTTGCAGGCGAGTATCAATACTCAGGTACAGGTTTTCCCCGGGTACAGGCGGGATGCTTTTGACTGTTCGCAGGGTACGGCCCAGGGCATTGGTTTCAATGTGGTTATAACCTACAGTGCCATGCAGGGTGTCTTCGTAAAAACGCTCGATACCGGTTTTGCCAATAAAGCGGGTGGCGCTGTAATTGGACGGATCGACTTTTTTCAGCTCATTTTCATTAATACGGGCAACATAACCTATGGTATGGACTCCCAGAGGACCGAGCGGATAATTGCGTACCAGACGTGCTTCGATGTCGACACCGGGGAAGTTATGCCGGTTGGTGGCAAAGCGGGCAACCTCTTGCTCATTAAGCTGGTAACGCAACGGGATGCTCATAAACGAACGCTGTTGCTGTAATTGTTTTTTGAAACGACTGATATCTTCAGCGCTGATGCTGATGATATCGCTCAGGGCCATGATGGTCCCGTCTATATCCGAGATACGCTCCGGAGTGAATTCAAGGCTAAAGGATGGCAGGTTCTGGGCCAGCAATACCCCATTGCGGTCGTAGATCAGGCCGCGTGTTGGCGGAACCGCGCGAATAGTGATGCGGTTGTCATGGGCCAGTGTGGCAAAATGTTCATGGCTGATGATCTGCAGGTAGACGAGGCGGCCGATTATGATGCCGATGAGTAATATAATAAACACCACGGCAACAACTGTGCGCTCATTGAAGAGACGGCTTTCGCGTAAATGATCCTTGATGGTCAGGCGCATGGTATTACATATAACAGATATTGTTGTTTAACTGACTCTGAAACGGCGGCGTGTTTCACGCAGTGTGATAAAGCACAGTGGCCAGATCAGCATGCTGCTGATGGATGGCAGCCAGTAGTCCCATGAATGTGGTGGCTGGCCGGTAATACCTCGAATCCAAAGGTTCAGGAGTTGATGGAGAACGATCAGAACGAGGATGCTGAAGGCCTGTTGCCAAAGTGGTGCAACGCGAATACGTTGATAGAGCTTTAGTGTAATAAAGGCGATGACACACAGTGACAGGGCCTGCTGTCCCAGCAGGCCGCCGCGCAATACGTCCAGAAACAGGCCAGTAGTCCAGGCCACACCCACACCAACACGACTGGGTAAGGCCATACACCAGTAGATCAGGGTCAGGGCCACCCATTCCGGACGTATTATGGCTAGCCATGTCGGTAACGGTAGAATGGTCAAGGCAAAAGCCAGTACCAGGCTGCCAACAACTACCAGGACACCGCGATTGTTTGATGTCATCATGGTGTCTGCCCCGCTTGTATCTGGGCAGCAGTATTCTGAGATTGTGATAACCATACCAGCAGTATTTCCCTGGTACTGAGCAGTTTAGCGGTAGGTTCTGCGGTGACGCTGGCAAAAGGAGCGCCGGGATTGTTGGTTACCTTGGTGACACGGGCGACCGGATAGCCAGATGGGAAACGTCCTCCCAGGCCCGAGGTGACTAACAGGTCGCCTGTTTCGATATCGGCATTATTGGGTATATGCGGCAGTTCGAGCTGGCTGGTGTCGCCAGTGCCGCGGGCAATGGCGCGCAGGCCATTGCGATTAACTTCGATTGGAATGGCGTGACTGGGGTCGGTGATCAGTATAGCCGTACTGCTTACAGGTCCAACCTTCAATATCTGTCCCATGACACCATCGGCATCAAGGATGGGCTGGCCGCTGTATACCTTGTGTAAGCTGCCTTTGTTCAGAAGTATTTGCTGAGAAAAAGGTGCCATGTCAACAGTGACCAGTTCGGCAATCAGGGTTTGTTCGCCGACTTTGAACGAAGAGCCAAGCAGTTCGCGCAGGCGTTTGTTTTCGGCTTCCAGTGTCTCCAGTTTCTGCAGTTTAACCTTTAACAATAACTGTTCATCAAGGAGTTTGCGATTGTCATTGAGCAGGGTTTGGTGGCTGGACAGGTTTTCAGAAACCCAGCTGCCGGTACTGGCCGGCAGGCCAACAATGGCCTGGATCGGGTAGAGCAATAATGACAGAGTGGCACGCAGTGTGTCGGCGTGATGCTGGCGATGGTCCAGGGTCATTAGGGCTACCGAGGCGATTGCCAGTAAAACCAGGCGTACAGTAGTTGAGGGGCCTTGGACGAATAGTGGTTTTATTGTAAGCCTCGTGCTGTTCGTTTATTCAATATGTCGTCGGAAGCCCCGCTCAGAGCAGGTTATTCAGTAGCAAATAGATCACCACCATGTTCGTCCAGCATCTCCAGTGCCCGACCACCACCTCGAGCAACGCAGGTGAGAGGATCTTCGGCGATGATAACCGGCAGACCGGTTTCTTCTGATAACAGGCGGTCCAGGTCCCGTAACAGACTGCCACCGCCCGTCAGCACCATTCCATGCTCGGCGATATCGGCACCCAGTTCCGGTGGTGTTTGCTCCAGGGCAGTTTTGACCGCGCCTACGATTCCGGACAGTGGGTCCTGCAAGGCCTCGAGGATTTCATTACTGTTAATAGTAAAGGTGCGAGGAATACCTTCGGCCAGATTGCGGCCACGAATCTCAATTTCACGTATTTCATTGCCGGGGTACGCTGATCCGATCTCTTTTTTGATCATTTCGGCGGTTGATTCACCGATCAGGCTGCCGTAATTGCGACGGACATAATTGATGATGGCTTCATCGAAACGGTCACCGCCGATGCGTACGGATGCTGAATAAACGATACCATTCAATGAGATGACGGCGACCTCGGTAGTACCACCACCGATATCCAGGACCATGGAACCACTGGCTTCACCTACCGGCATACCCGCGCCCAGGGCGGCAGCCATAGGCTCTTCTATTAGATAAACTTCGCGGGCACCGGCGCCGGCGGCCGATTCCTTGATAGCACGCCGCTCTACTTGGGTTGAACCGCAGGGGACACAGATCAAAACGCGGGGACTGGGCCGGAAAAACTTGTTTTCATGTACCTTGCGGATGAAATGCTGCAACATTTTTTCCGTGACGGTGAAATCGGCAATCACACCGTCTTTGAGCGGCCGGATAGCCTGGATGTTTCCCGGTGTGCGACCGATCATCATCTTGGCCTCGGCACCGACGGAAGCGACGGAACGTTGTCCACCCGATCCCGGTTCGCTGCGAATCGCGACGACTGATGGTTCGTCAAGAATGATTCCCTGACCACGTACATATATAAGGGTATTCGCCGTCCCCAGATCAATTGATAGATCGTTGGAAAAAATACCGCGTAGTTGTTTGAACATATGATTCCGTTCCCAAAAACATTGAGCCGCCGATACTCTAGCAGTGGGTGAGGTTTTGGGCAAGCACACATCTGTGATAAATTCAGCATCTTTACCCGGGTCGAGTTTAGGGATCGAATCAGCGAGAGACATTATGGCACTGGATCAAAACGATATAGACAAAATAGCCCATTTGGCGCGTTTACAGATTGATGAGAAGGATAAGCCGGAATATGTGCGCAATCTGTCTGATATCCTCGGTTTTGTTGAGCAGATGAATGGTGTCGATACGGCTGCTGTCACTCCCATGGCGCACCCGCTGGATGCTGTGCAACGCCTGCGCCAGGATATTGTCACTGAGGAAAATCAGCGGGAAAAATTTCAGGCCATTGCCCCACAGGCTGAACAGGGGCTGTATTTGGTGCCCAAGGTGATTGAGTAGCTATGATGGCAAATCATGTGTTGTGGCTGATATTTGCAGTTTATCGGGATGAAGGTTAATGCATAACAAGACAGTCAGTGAATTATCAGCGGGTTTGCATGGTGGTGAATTCAGCAGTGAGGAGCTTGCTGCGCACTTTTTACGGCGCATAGAAGCGCATGATGCGCAGCTCAACAGCTTTATCAGTGTTACCGGAGACCGGGCCCTGGAGATGGCGCGGGCGGCAGATCAGCGCTTGGCCCGGGGTGAGGCCGGGCCTTTGACCGGGGTGCCATTGGCACAGAAGGATATTTTTTGTACCGAGGGTGTTCGTACCAGTTGTGCCTCCAGAATGCTGGATGGTTTTATTTCACCCTATGATGCAACAACGGTCGCCCAGTTTAATGCCGCAGGTGCAGTGATGCTGGGTAAAACCAACATGGACGAGTTCGCGATGGGGTCGTCAAATGAAACCAGCTTTTATGGCGCCGTGCATAACCCGTGGAATCTCGACACTGTGCCGGGTGGCTCGTCGGGTGGCTCGGCTGCGGCAGTGGCGGCACGCCTGGCTCCGGCAGCGACCGGGACCGATACGGGCGGGTCGATACGCCAGCCAGCCGCCCTGTGTGGCCTGACCGGATTGAAACCAACCTATGGCCGGGTTTCACGTTATGGCATGATCGCCTTTGCCTCCAGTCTGGATCAGGGCGGGCCTATGACGCGAAGCGCAGAAGATGCCGCGCTGTTGTTACAGGTGATGGCGGGTTTTGATGCACGTGACTCAACCAGCGTGGACACCCCCGTGCCCGATTACAGTGCCGGATTGAATGAAAGTCTGGAAGGACTGAAGATTGGTTTGCCGAAGGAATATTTTGCCGAGGGTCTGGATGCCAGTGTTGGTACAGCTATTGAGGAGGCGGTAAACGAGTACCGCAAGCTGGGTGCCAGCATCGTTGAGATCAGTTTACCCAATACCCATCTGGCGGTACCGACCTATTATGTCGTAGCCCCGGCCGAATGTTCATCGAACCTGTCTCGTTTTGACGGCGTCCGTTATGGTTATCGTTGTGATAACCCGGTGGATTTGACCGATCTGTATAAACGTTCCCGCGGTGAGGGTTTTGGTGCCGAGGTCAAACGGCGAATAATGATTGGCACCTATGCCCTGTCGAGTGGTTATTATGATGCCTATTACCTGCAGGCGCAGAAGATCCGGCATTTGATCAGCGATGATTTCCGCCGTGCCTTTACCGAGGTTGATGTCATTATGGGGCCCACAACACCGGCAGTGGCCTTTGAGCTGAATGCCCATACGGATGATCCGGTGGCGATGTATTTGTCCGATATCTATACCATCGCGGTCAATCTGGCCGGCTTGCCGGCCATGTCGATACCCGCCGGTTTTGTCGGCGGGCTGCCCGTGGGTTTGCAGATTATTGGTGATTATTTTGCTGAGCAACGGTTGCTGAATGTTGCGCATCGCTATCAGCAGGCAACGGACTGGCACAGACACAGCCCGGCAAATTTTGATTAAAGCGAACATTGATTAACGATGCATCGGTTGTTGTAAAACGACGATGTGAACGATGCCTAAACATGTGATGTGATGATTATGGAATGGGAAACCGTTATCGGGCTGGAGATCCATGCCCAGCTGGCGACCAGTAGCAAGATATTTTCGGGGGCTGCCACGGCCTATGGCGCGGCGCCCAATACTCAGGCCTGTGCCGTTGACCTGGGTTTACCCGGGGTGTTGCCGGTACTCAATGCCGAAGCCGTGCGCATGGCGATCAAGTTTGGCCTGGCCATTGATGCCTATATTGCGCCGCGGTCGGTGTTTGCGCGCAAGAATTATTTTTATCCGGATCTGCCCAAGGGTTATCAGATCAGTCAGTTTGAGCTGCCGATCGTGGGGCTGGGGCAGATGGAGATCGAGCTTGATGGCCCGGATGGTCAGCCGCTGACTAAAGTGATTGGTGTTACCCGTGCCCATCTGGAAGAGGATGCTGGTAAATCGCTGCATGAAGACTTTCATGGTTTGACCGGCATCGACTTGAACCGTGCCGGAACGCCGTTGTTGGAGATTGTGTCGGAGCCGGATATGCGTTCGGCGGCCGAGGCCGTCGCCTATCTGAAAAAGATTCATGCGCTGGTGCAGTATCTGGAAATCTGTGACGGCAACATGCAGGAAGGTTCCTTTCGCTGTGATGCCAATGTTTCGGTGCGGCCGAAGGGGCAGCAGGCGTTTGGTACTCGTGCCGAGTTGAAAAACCTTAATTCGTTTCGTTTTATCGAGAAGGCCATCAATATAGAGGTTGAGCGTCAGATCGATATTATCGAAAGTGGTGGCGAAGTAGTGCAGGAAACCCGGCTGTATGATGCCGACCGTAATGAAACACGTTCGATGCGCAGCAAGGAAGAGGCTTTTGATTACCGTTATTTCCCCGACCCGGATTTATTGCCGGTAGCTATTAGTGAGGCAGATATTGAGGCGGTCCGGGGCACCCTGCCGGAGTTGCCGGATGTCAAAAAGGCGCGTTTCGTCAGTGATTATGGTTTGAGTGCCAGGGATGCCGGCACGCTGACTGCGAGCCGCGATCTGGCCGATTATTTTGAGCAGGTGGCGGAGGTCGCGGGTGACATTAAGCTGGCGGCCAACTGGATTCTCGGCGAATTTCTGGGCCTTTTAAACAAGGACGGCCTGGAGGTTGCTCAATGTCCCGTGTCGGCGCAGCAACTGGGCGGCATGATCCAGCGTATTGTTGATAACACGATTTCCGGCAAGATTGCCAAGCAGGTATTCGAGGCCATGTGGGTCGGTGAAGGTGATGCCGATCAGGTCATTGAGGCCAAAGGTCTGAAGCAGATTACCGACAGCTCGGCCATCGAGGCGATTATCGACGAGATTATTGCCAATAATCCGGGGCAGGTGGAACAGTACCGCTCGGGTAAGGACAAGTTGTTTGGTTTTTTTGTCGGCCAGACCATGAAGGCCACCCAGGGCAAGGCCAACCCGGCACAGGTTAATGAGTTGCTGAAACGCAAGCTGGATGGCTGAGTTATTTATTCCACCAGTAGGGTGACTTCGTCATAATTGCCGCTCTGTAAGCGGAAGCCGCGTATTTCCAATACACCTTTGGTATTCAGCGAGATAATCAGATACAGCGCCTCGGGGTAGCTGGCTTCCGCGAGATCGATTGCCGAGGGTTCGGCCGGGCTGCTCGGGTGGGAGTGGTAGATGGCGAACAATTCTTCATTATTGTTGCGCATGTCACGCAGGGCATTGATCTGACTAGCCGGGTCCATGATGTAACGACGTTGAGGTTTGTCGGCAATGTTCGGGATTGGATAACAGCGGCTGGCGCGACCGCTGCGGGCGGCGATCAGACCACAGATTTCCTCGTCGTCACCGGACTGGGCCTGGCGTAACAATTCATTGGCCAGTGCGCGAGGGAGTGTGGTGCTGTTATTCATTATATGTGAGCCTGGCTGACGCGGTCGTTGCCGCTTAAGTCCTTGAATGTTTCTATATCATGATAGCCGTAACGTTGCAGGCACGATTTGACACGCGGGCCCTGGTCGTAACCGTGTTCCATTAATAGCCAGCCACCGGGCTTCAGGTGTTGCCGGGCCTGCTGGCAGATGTGTTCTATAGCCGCCATGCCGTGATTGTCGGCAACCAGTGCGGTGCTGGGTTCATAGGGCAATCCATCCTGTTGTAGGTGGGGGTCGTCGGCGCGGATGTAGGGTGGGTTGCTGACGATGATATCGAAGTCTGTCGACAGGCCTTCCAGCCAGTCGCCCTGATAGAAGTGAATATTATCGACACCAATTTGTACGGCATTGTCACGCGCTACCTGCAGGGCTGCGGGGCACTGTTCTATGGCAGTAACTGTGCTAGCGGGTCGTTCGTGGGCGATGGCCAGGGCGATGGCGCCGCTACCGGTACCGAGGTCGGCGACCTGCCACTGCTGACCTGGTGGAATATGTGTCAGGGCCTGCTCGACCAGTTGTTCGGTTTCAGGGCGTGGAATCAGGGTGGCGGCGCTAACCTTGAGCATCAGCGACCAGAATTCACGTTTAGCCGTCAGGTGGGCAATGGGTTCGCCCTGCAGGCGGCGTAGCAGCAGTTGTTCAAACTGCCGGATATGTATGTCATCCAGCAGTTGTTCTGGCCAGGCATACAGATGGCTGCGAGGTTTGTTGATGATATGGCAGAGCAGTAGCTCGGCATCCAGCCGCGGCGATTCCGAAACTGTGCCCAGGCTGCCTGCAGAGCCGAGCAGCAGGTCTTTGATGCAGGTCGTGGGCAGGTCAGCCATCAAGGGTTGCGAGTAGTTCAGCCTGGTGTTCATTGGTCAAAGGGTTAATCACCTGATCCAGGTCGCCGGCGAGGATTTCGTCAAGCTTGTACAGGGTCAGGTTAATTCGGTGGTCGGTGACCCGACCCTGTGGGTAGTTGTAGGTGCGAATACGCTCAGAGCGATCGCCGCTGCCGACCAGTGATTTGCGGGCTTCGGCCTGTTCCGTCTGTTGTTTTTCCTGTGCGGCTGACAGCAGGCGGGCCTGGAGCAGGGACATGGCCCGAGCGCGATTCTTGTGTTGTGAACGTTCATCCTGGCATTCGATGATGATACCGCTGGGCAGATGGGTGATGCGGATGGCCGAGTCGGTTTTGTTAACATGCTGACCGCCGGCGCCGGAGGCGCGGAAGGTATCGACCTTCAGGTCGGCCGGATTTATATCGGTTTGCTCGATATCATCGGGCTCCGGGAGTATGGCCACAGTGCAGGCTGAGGTGTGGATGCGGCCCTGGGATTCCGTGGTTGGCACCCGTTGCACACGATGGGCGCCGGATTCGAACTTCAGACGTGAATAGGCGCCAACACCATTGATACGAGCGATGATTTCTTTATAACCGCCGTGTTCACCTTCACGGCTATTAATGATTTCGATCTGCCAGCGCTGGCCTTCGGCATAGTGGCTATACATCCGGAATAAATCTCCGGCAAACAGGGCGGCCTCGTCACCACCCGTGCCGGCACGAATTTCCAGGAAGATGTTGGCATCATCGTGCGGGTCTTTGGGTAGCAGCAGTATCTGTAAATCCTGTTCCAGTTGCTGTTGTTGTTTTCTTGATTGCTGCAATTCATCGGCCGCCATGTCCCGGACCTCCTGATCATCGTCGCGTAACATTTCCTCGGCGGCGTTGATGTCATCCTGCGTAGCGGCATATTGGCGGTAGCACAGCACAACGGGTTCTATCCGGGCATATTCCTGAGACAAGGAGCGGAAACGTTGCTGATTGCTAATGGTGTCGGCATCGGAAAGCAGGGCCTCAAGTTCCTGATGACGTTCGTTGACCGTCTCCAGCATGTTGCGAATAGAATCTTTCATGATTCTTCTTCGTCGAGCCCCAGTAGTTCCTGTGCCAGATTGATCATGTCGCTGCGGCCTTCAAAGCCAGCGCGACGCAGTTTCATGCTGGGCTGATGGGTAATCTTGTTGGTCAATGAGCGCGCCAGGCTGGTTACGACCTGTTCCGGTTTGTGACCCTGTGACAGCAGGTGCAGGGCGCGACGAACTTCATTATCGCGAATATTCTCCATCTGTTTGCGATAGCGGCTGATGGTAGGGGTGGCATCCAGTGACCGCAGCCAGCCCATGAAATGTTGTACCTGGCTATCGATGATCTCTTCTGCCTGTAATGCCGCTTCCTGGCGTGATCGCAGGCCTTCCTGAATGATTTCGTGCAGATCATCGACGGTATACAGGTAAATATCATCCAGTTCCCCAACCTCCGGCTCGATGTCGCGTGGGACAGCAATATCGACCATCAGGATGGGCTGATGTTTACGTTGTTTAATGGCGCGTTCGGTGGCGCCTTTACCGAGTATCGGTAGTGGGCTGGCGGTGGATGAAATGACGATATCGGCCTCGGGGAGGTAGTGCGGGATTTCTTCCAGGGTAATGGCGGCGCCTTCAAGTTCAGTGACCAGGGTCTCGGCGCGAGCCAGGGTACGGTTAGCGATAATCATACGTTTAATGCCATTCTCTTTCAGATGGCGGGCCGCCAACTCGATCGTTTCTCCGGCTCCAATCAGCAGTGCCGTATGCTGAGTCAGGTCGCTGAAAATCTGTTTTGCCAGACTGACGGTGGCGAAGGCCACTGATACAGAGCTGGCGCCGATAGCCGTGTCGGTGCGCACCTGCTTGGCCACTGAAAAGGTGTGCTGGAATAATCGACCGAGCAATTTGCCGATGGTGCCGGATTGGCGTGCGGTGCTGTAGGCATCTTTCAATTGCCCCAGAATCTGGGGTTCTCCCAGAATCAGCGAATCCAGGCCGCTGGCTACCCGCAAGACATGGCGTACGGCATCCTGTCCGGGATAAACATACAGGTAGGGGTCGACCTCTTCGGCCGTTAGGTTGTGATAATTCTTGAACCAGTCGATAATAATTTTACTGTCAGAGCGATCAATGCAGCACAGCATCTCGGTGCGATTACATGTTGAGAGGATGGCTGCTTCACTGGCGTGGGTTTGCGCTGTGAGATTATGTAGGATGTCGGGCAGGTGTTCAGGCGAAAAGGCGACGCGTTCACGGATATGGACAGGCGCAGTTTTGTGGTTTAACCCGATTGTCAGCAGCGGCATGGCGATGATTTCTGTGAATTTTTGATGCACAGCGTTGTCAAACGAAGGACTATAGCAAATTTCAGCCCAGAAAACGGAAAAAAGTCTATAACATAATGAAAAAGCGAGTTATTGCCGCTATGCCTTTTATGTCCAGAATCCATCTTATCTCATTGAGTCTGGTGCTGATCCTGTTATCTGGCTGTGCTTCACTGGCGCCCGTGGAGCCGCTTACGACCTCGGTTCAGTCGTCAGAACCAGTATCCGAGCCTGAGCAGGCCGGGTTGCCGGCTGTGGAATTGAGCGGGGAAATCCTGTTTCGATTGCTAGCGGCTGATCTGGCTGTGCAGCGTCAGCAATTCGAGCTGGCCGCCGGATTATATCTGATTGTGGCCCAGGAGACCCAGGACCCCCGGCTGGCGGAGCAGGCGGCACGGATGGCGCTGTTTTCCCGACGTGATCGTGAAGCGCTGGATGCGGCCCGTTTGTGGGTGGCCCTGGTGCCGGAAAGCCGAGCAGGTCGTGAGGCGATCGTTTCGGCTTACATCCGTAACGGCGATGGTCAGGGGGCGCAAGAGCATCTGGAGTTTTTGTTGAACAGTGGTGACGACGCTGAGCAGATATTTCAGCTGGTTGTCTCCTTATTGCAACATGAGTGGGAAACACGGACTGCCTTTGATGCCATACAGTCTCTGGTTGACCGGCATGCAGATAACCCCGACGCCCAGTTTGCCCTGGCCTATATTGCCCTGCACGCCAGAGAACTGGATGTCGCACGGAGCGCTGTTGAAAAAGTGCTGGTTATGCGCCCACGCTGGTTGAGGGCGATGAACTTGTATGCCCGGATTATGCGCATGCAGGGGAACCCTTTTGAGGCGGCCATTTATCTGGCGGGTGTTGTTGAGGAGTTTCCGGATGTTGAACATGTCCGCATTAATTATGCCCGCTTACTGGTCGAAACACGGCAGCTTGACGAAGCCCTGGAACAGTACTTGTGGATAGTCGATAAAGAGCCGCGAAATGAAGACGCGTTGTTTGCTGCAGCCCTGTTGTCATTGCAGTTAAACGATCTGGATCAGGCGCGTGACTTTCTGCAGCGCCTGGTGATAGAGGGGGCGCGTCTGGATGTGGCCCATTTTTATCTGGGGCAGATCGCCGAATCGGATAACCGGAACGGTGTAGCAATAGACCACTATGCTGAAGTGTCGACAGGCGAGCATTATCTGGATGCGCAGACCCGTATGATTATGTTGTTGGCCCAGCGTGGCGATGTGCTGCTGGCTAGAGGTTATCTTGACAAGATTCGAGAGCAGGTGCCGAATGAATCGAGTCGCATTAATGAGCTTGAGGGGCATATTCTGGAGGAGGATGGTCAGCTTGAAGAGGCCATGCGTATCTATGACGTGGCCCTGGTAAATGCCCCTGACGATAAAGATTTGTTGTTTCGCCAGGCCCTCCTGGCAGAGAAAATGGGGCGCCTTGGTCTGGCAGAAGAAAAATTGTTATATATCCTGAAAATGGATCCTGATTCTGTCAGGGCATTGAATGCGTTGGGTTTTTCATTGGCTGATCATACTACCCGATATCAGGAGGCCTATGGTTATCTGCAGCGGGCTATTGCCTTGCGGCCTGATAGTGCAGCCATACTTGATAGCATGGGTTGGGTGTTATACCGGCTCGGCCGCCTGGATGAGGCGCTGGAATATTTGCGGCGTTCGCTGGTTATTCGACAGGATCAGGAGGTCGCGGCACATCTGGGGGAGGTCTTGTGGATGCGTGGTGACCACGACGAAGCCCGTACGATATGGCAACAGGGGTTGGAACAGGCTCCTGATGATAAGTTTATCCTCGATGTGATGAAGCGCTTCGGGCAATAATGCCAGCCATGTTATTCTGATACCTGTTGTCTCGTTCTGGCTTGCCTGGCGGGTGAATATAAGTAGGTCAGGATGATCAATGGTCCATAAATTTTCTCTATATCTTGTTTTGTCATGGCTGTTGCTGATGTCGGCCTGTGCTGTGCGTGGCCCTGTTGATGGTGGGGTGCGGCTGGTGGAGTGGGAACGGCACCAGGCAGCGTTGTTAGCGCTGAAAGACTGGGGTTTTGATGGTCGTGTTGTTATTGATGATGGTGGCGATTCGGTGAGAATGGCCTTGCGTTGGAGTCAGCAAAGCCGGCAGTTTGATATACGTTTGATGTCGTTTTTTGGGCAACAACAGGCGCGCTTACAAGGGCTTATTGATGGCGCCGTGAGTCTGTCACGACCGAACAAGGTTGTGCAGCAGGCGGATAATGTTGTGAGCCTGATGCAGCGGGAGCTGGGCTGGGACTTGCCGGTGGATGGGTTGCGCTTCTGGGTGCTGGGGACACTGGTCCCCGATGTTGAAGGTGACTGGACCATTGATAGCCAGGGGCGGCTGGAATGGTTGGAGCAAAATGGCTGGCGGGTTGAATTCGCTGCTTACCAACGGGTGGCTGGTTTGTCTATGCCGCGCAAGATACGTCTTTATCATGAGGGTTTGCGGGCCCGCCTGGTGCTGGATCAATGGCAGATTGACCAATCCTCAGGGGCGGCCGCTCTGGTAATGGATAATCTGGCGTATACCTCATGATGGATTGGTGGCCGGCTCCGGCTAAATTAAACCTGTTTCTGCATATTACCGGGCGGCGGGGTGACGGTTATCATTTATTGCAGACGATGTTTCAGTTCCTCGATTTTGGTGACCGGTTGGCATTTGAACCGCGGGCTGATGGTGTGGTCAGACGTCTGGATGAGGTGCCCGGAGTCTTGCCTGAGCAGGATTTGATTATTCGTGCCGCGCGGCTGTTGCAAGGGTATGCCGGGATTACGCGAGGAGCCGATATTCGGGTAGAAAAAATGCTGCCGCTGGGGGGTGGTCTGGGAGGGGGGAGTTCTGATGCGGCAACTGCGTTGCTGGCGCTCAATCATTTGTGGCGCACGGGTCTGAGTCAATCCCAATTGCAGGAGTTGGGATTACAGCTGGGCGCCGATGTGCCTGTTTTTATCCATGGCCATGCGGCCTGGGCCGAGGGGGTGGGTGAACATCTGGTCGATGTATCCATTGACGAGCCCTGGTATGTGGTCGTTGCCCCCCCATGTCAGGTGGCTACGGCCGAGATTTTCTCTGCGCCGGAATTGAAACGTGACTGCCAAACTATTACAATAGACGGCTTTCTTTCCGGTCAGGGTCTGAATGTGTGTGAGGCGGTTGTCTGTAGCCGTTATCCGCAGGTGGCGGAGGCGCTGAAATGGTTGTCGGATTTTGGTCAGGCGCGGATGAGTGGTACCGGCGCCTGTGTTTTTGTTGCGTTTGCCGAGTGGCGGCAGGCTCAGCAGGTTTATGACAGCCTGCCTTCAGGATGGAGTGGGTTTGTGGCGCGGGGCCTGAACCGCTCGCCAGTGCACGATAAGCTGGCGATGTTTGAGGGTGCGCGGATTGAGTCGGGTATGTTGTGATGGGGTGTAGCCAAGTGGTTAAGGCACTGGATTTTGATTCCAGCACGCCCAGGTTCGAATCCTGGCACCCCAGCCATTTTTCGGTCAGCAGAAGGGCATAGATGTGGCCAAGGTAAGTTATACCGATGACGGGGGGTTCTCCGGACCGGACAGCCGTATGATGGTTTTTACTGGCAATGCTCATGCGCAGCTGGCGCAGGATATTGTGGCGCGTCTAAACTTGCCACTGGGCAAGGCCAATGTTGAACAGTTCAGTGATGGTGAGATTGCGGCCGAGATTCTGGAGAATGTGCGCGGCAAGGATGTGTTTATCGTCCAGCCGACCTGTGCGCCAACCAATGATAACCTGATGGAACTGATGTTGATTGCTGATGCGATTCGGCGCTCATCGGCCTATCGTATAACTGCAGTGATCCCGTATTTCGGTTATTCGCGCCAGGATCGCCGGCCGCGTTCGGTGCGGGTACCGATCAGCGCCAGGGTGGTGGCAGATATGCTGACGGCGGTAGGTTTTAGTCGTGTGCTGACGGTGGATTTGCATGCCGACCAGATCCAGGGGTTTTTTGATATCCCGGTAGATAATGTCTATGCGTCGCCGGTACTCGTTACCGATATCTGGCGCCAGGAGTACCTGGATATGATGGTGGTGTCACCGGATGTTGGTGGTGTGGTGCGTGCCCGGGCTTTAGCCAAGCAGCTCGGTGGTGCGGAGCTGGCGATTGTTGATAAACGCCGCCCGGCTCCGAATGTAGCCAAGATAATGAATATCATCGGTGATGTGCGCGACCGCAGCTGCATTCTGGTCGATGATATGGTTGATACAGCCGGTACCCTGTGTGAAGCGGCGCGGGCGTTGAAGGATCGGGGTGCGGCGAAGGTCGTAGCCTATTGTACCCATCCGGTATTGTCGGGGGCGGCAATAGAAAAAGTCAGTGCCTCCGTGCTTGACGAGCTGGTGGTGACTGACACGATTCCGCTGCGCGCGGATGCTGTTGCCTGTGGGCGTATACGCCAGCTCAGTATCGCGGATATCCTGGCTGAAACGATGCGTCGTATCAATATGGAAGAGTCCGTCAGTTCAATCTATATGGATTGATAAAAGTTTCATGGTTATCCGCGAAGCCGGGTGGCCTGAATAATGATGCTGTGTCTGGTCGCGGGCGCAGCTTCTTTCTTGTAAGTAAGTGGAGTAAATAAAATGAGTCTGAGTTTTGAACTGGAAGCATCTGTTCGTCATGACCTGGGGAAGGGTGCGAGCCGCCGCCTGCGTCGTGACAATAAGGTGCCAGCTGTCATCTATGGTGGCGGCGTTGACCCTGTGGCCCTGGTCATGGAGCATAATAAGGTCATGCATAGCCTGGAGCACGAGGCGTTTTATTCGCATATTTTGACTGTCAAGATTGATGGTAAGGTAGAAAAGGCTGTGTTGAAGGATTTGCAACGTCATCCCTTTAAGCCAACAATTCTGCATCTTGATCTGCAGCGTATTAATGAGTCTGAGAAATTGCGTATGCATGTGCCATTGCATTTTATCGGTGAGGATGTTGCGCCAGGCGTTAAACAGGCGGGCGGGGTTGTTTCACGTCTGATTAATGATGTTGAAATTGACTGTTTGCCGAAAGATCTGCCCGAATATATCGAAGCCGATATTTCTGCCATGGATGTTAATGAGACCATGCATCTGTCTGATCTGAAACTGTCGGCCGGTGTTGAGCTGGTGCAATTGCAGCATGGTCCCGAGCATGACCTGCCCGTAGTGTCTATTCATTTGCCACGTGGTTCCAAGGAAGAAACGGCGGAAGATGAAGCTGAGACTGAAGGTGAAGAAGGAGCCGGGGAAGAGTAGTCTTCCTTATATTGCGGCCTGCTTGCAGGTCGCAATATTCCTCTTGTGACATTGTCTTCAACAATTTCGCTGATTGTAGGGCTGGGGAACCCGGGCTCCGGTTATGAGCAGACGCGCCACAATGCCGGGTTCTGGTTTGTCGATGCGTTGGCTGAGCATTATTCTGCACAGTTTCGGGATGAAAAGCGTTTTCATGGTGAGGTGGCAACGCTGGAATTGAATGGTTCCCGCATCTATCTTCTCAAACCCTCAACCTATATGAATCGAAGTGGCCAGGCGATGGCGGCTTTGATCAATTATTATCGGATCCCTGTCAGTCAAGTCCTGGTGGCTCATGATGAGCTTGATTTGGCTGTGGGCGTAGTGCGTATAAAAAGCGGCGGTGGTCATGGTGGCCATAATGGTCTGCGTGACATTATATCTGCCTGTGGTAGTGATGCCGGTTTTTTGCGTCTGCGTATCGGCGTGGGGCATCCCGGTAATAGCAAGCAGGTGGTCGACTACGTGTTACACAAGCCATCTGCAGATGAGCGTATTGAGATTGAGGCAGCTATTGCTGATGCCGTAGCAGTCTTGCCATTATTGCACAGTGATGATTTGCAGCAGGCCCAGCAACAACTGCATAGCCGTTGATGACTGGTGCAATCTGAGTTAAGCAGGAGAACATAGGTGGGATTTAAATGCGGTATTGTAGGCTTGCCTAACGTTGGCAAATCGACGTTGTTCAATGCTTTGACCAAGGCTGGTATTGAGGCGGCCAACTATCCATTTTGTACGATAGAGCCGAATGTCGGCGTGGTGCCGATGCCGGACCTGCGTCTGGATCGATTGGCACAGATCGTCCAGCCGCAGCGTATATTGCCAACGACAATGGAGTTCGTCGATATTGCCGGGCTGGTAGCTGGTGCATCAAAGGGGGAAGGGTTGGGTAACAAATTTCTGGCCAATATTCGTGAAACGCAGGCTATTGCCCATGTGGTGCGCTGTTTTGAAGATGATGATATTGCCCATGTCAGTGGTGCAGTGGATCCCTTGCGCGATATAGAGGTTATCAATACCGAGCTGGCCCTGGCCGACCTGGAATCGGTTGAAAAACGCCTGCAGCGGGTAGCCAAGGAGACACGCTCCGGCAATAAGGAGGCGCTGGCCTTGCAGGCCTTGCTGGAAAGGATTCGTGACCACCTTGATGGCGGTGAGCCCGTACGATCGCTGGGGCTGTCGGATGACGAGTTGAAGGCGGTTTACGAGCTGCACTTGCTGACGATCAAGCCGACCATGTACGTGGCCAATGTAAATGAGGACGGTTTTGACAATAATCCGTTTCTGGATCAGGTGACAGAGCTGGCCCAAAAAGAGGGGGCGGAGGTGGTGGCCGTTTGTGCTGCGATTGAGGCCGAAATCGCCGAATTGTCGGATGATGACCGCCAGGAATTTATGGATGATCTGGGGCTGGAGGAGCCGGGTCTGGACCGGGTTATCCGGGCTGGCTACCATCTATTGGGGCTGCAAACCTACTTTACGGCCGGCGTTAAGGAGGTAAGGGCCTGGACCGTTGCGATTGGCGCCACGGCGCCACAGGCGGCAGGTGTTATCCATGGAGACTTTGAAAAAGGTTTTATTCGCGCTGAAGTGATCGCCTATGAAGATTTTATTGCCTGTAATGGTGAGCAGGGCGCCAAGGATGCCGGTAAATGGCGCCTGGAAGGCAAAGATTATACGGTTAAAGATGGCGATGTGATTCATTTCCGCTTTAATGTCTGATGCCGGGCTAGTCAGGCGTCGTGCTTTTTATTAGAATATGGCCTCCCGCATTGTGGCGGGATACTTTCCTGATTTGGCTATGTAGCTCAGTTGGTTAGAGCACAGCATTCATAATGCTGGGGTCGGTGGTTCAAGTCCACCCATAGCCACCATGTACACCCCGCGGTCCTGGGGATGATACGTTGTTATGATGGATCGCTGAGTTGGTGAGTGCTGTCTGCCAGTAGCGCGCCGGGTGCGCTGATGGGTGGCATACGTTGTTGCAGGGTAGTCGCCTGCTGTCCCAGTCGTTGCTCATAGATGGTCGTGAATACCAGAATATTCTGGACATAGTTGCGCGTTTCGGTAAAGGGCATGGTTTCTGTCCATATATCTGCTGGCACAATACCCTGTTCAGGTATCCATTGTTTGACCCGGTATTCGCCAGCATTATAGGCCGCTGTAGCCAGTACTGGATTGTTCTGATAACGGTTTAGAACCTTACGCAAATGACTCATACCCAGTTTGAGATTGGTGCTGGCATCGGTTAGCGCCAGTCGGTTGGGGAGCTTGATACCCAGGTTTCGAGCTACCTGACGGGCGGTGCGGGGCATCAGTTGCATCAGGCCCATGGCACCGGCATGGGAGCGCACGTCGGCGGTGAAGGCACTTTCCTGACGGATCAGGGCAAAGGCCAGGGCCGGATCAATTTGTTGTTTACGGGCTTCACGGGAGACCTTGTCGCGGTACGCCAAAGGAAAGCGCAGGCTCAAGTCATCACGATGACTGGTGCGGGCCATGGTCATTATGGCCCTGTCATGCCAGCCCCATTGATGGGCGATAGCGGCCGCCTGTTCTAATAAGGGTTCCGACAGGTTGCGGGTTGTATGCAGCCATTCGCGTCGGGCATCAAGGATGCGATTCAGGGCGAATAACTCGCGTGCACGAGTGAGCCCGGGCAGCTGTTCCAGGTGGTTTATATCATTATCATTGATCGTAACCGGCTGGTCTTCAAAACGATAGGTGACACCAAGCCTGTCAGCAGCAAGAAAACCATAATAATTACGGCTCTGGGCCAATGCCCAATATTGGTCATAGGCCTGGGATTGCTGGTCCAGGGCTTCCAGGGCCCTGGCGCGCCAGTAGCGCCAGCGCATGCTGCCCTGTTCCTGTTCGTCCAGCATGTGAATGCCATTTAAAACAGCATCCCAGTTTTGTTGGTCCAGTGCGGCACGAATACGCCATTCACCTACCATGGGGTCATTGCGGTCCGGGTCCGATAACGAGGCCAGCCAGCTAAGGGCTTCTGGATGACCTTTGAGGGCGTGGCGCATAGCCAGAGAGCGCTCGATACCACTGCGCTGGGTTTCATTAAAGGGGTAGCGATTCCGGATAACGTCCCAGCTCATAACGGCCTGGTCCAGATCGCGATAGGCCATGCGCCGTATACCATGCATCAGGATTTCATTGCGCATAGGGTGGTAACGGGCAAAGCGTTGTTCATTATTAATTAACTGTGGCTGGCGATGGACACGTAACCAAAGTTTTGCCCAGTGCTGTTGGTCTTTGGGTAATAAAGTAACCAGATATTTGGCCAGACGGGTTTTGCGGGATTGCATGGCCAGTTGAAAACGTTGCCAAACCTGTTCAGAGTTTATCTTGCTTGACGCCTGCCAGGCTTTGAATATGCGGTCGCAGCTGCGAGGTTGTGATTGGCCAACCAGCCACAATTTTTCAATACCGTCAAAGGCCTGTTCCTGCTTGCCTGTCTGATAAAGGGCCCAGCGTCTCAGGCATTGTTGACGGGTGCTGATGCCCGGTTGGTAGGCCTTTAGGTATTCATTCCAGCGACCCTGTCGTGCCAGTGTCGATAACCAGGCGGTGTGAAGTCTTGCCTGTAAAGGGGAATCCGGGTACTGCTGCAGGAAGTCTTCTATTTTGGCGCCGGGTAACTTGTGCACACGTTTACGTAGATATTCATACTCCAGGTAAGGCAGTAAAGGATAGCCTGTCAGCTGGGTTTTTAGTTGACGGTAACGTGTTAATTGTCCGTTTTTGACCGCTTTTTCTGCGGCCAGGAAGGTATCGCGTTGAGCAGCCAGCAGCGCATGCTCATTGGCTTGCTGCTCAGCAGCGACTATCTGTGCTGCGCCTGTCAAAGTGCTGGCAAGAGCCAGAATGACGAAAAAAAGGGACTTGAGGCTACTCATAATGTGCCAGATCTCTGATTATTCGAACGGTACTCTCTATATATCGGCCATTTGAGAATATTATAGAGTGTTTTTGGGCTCGTGAATTGAAATGCAGGGGGCAGGAGTTCCCCGTAACAGTTTAGCTATAAATTCGGCGGTGCATGTCCGTTATGCACCGCCGATCAGTATCTTGGGATGTTACTGAGCCATGTCCTTCAGGGCCTTGAGTGGCTGAACTTTGACGACATTGCGTGCCGGTTTGGCCTTGAACATCATTTCTTCGCCGGTAAACGGATTGACACCCTTGCGGGCACGTGTAGCAGGTTTACGGTTGACCTTGACCTTGAACAGGCCGGGCATGGTGAACACCTGGGCTGAGTTTTTCTTGATGTGACCCTCTATAACAAGCTTGAGTTCATCAAGGACGTTACCGACCTGTTTTTTGGTCAGGTCCGTGCTTTCGGCCAGATGGTTTAGCAGTGCGGTGCGGGTGTAAGGATCCTTGATGGCCTTTACCTTGGTTGCAACAGCGGCTTTCTTTTTAGTGGCAGTTTTTTTTGTAGCTTTCTTTTTTGCAGTGGTTTTTTTCTTTACGGCCATACATTCCCCCTTATAGGTTTTCTTTGAATAATGGTTATCCTGAGATACTTTGAAGTATAGTTGTTTGTGACATTTACAGGATATGGCATGTATACCCTAAACAAGAAAATAATTCAAAGCCTATATTTACAGGCTGAAACAGATTTTTGATATTGAAAAGGCTGTAACCACAGGGTTTAACGGATGAGTGATGACAGGGATCAATACCGATTGCCATTTTACCGGCGGCGGAAATTACATTTTCAGTGTACCCGGTGTGGTGATTGCTGTTCCGGAAATGACGAATATTATGTCTTTATTGATGAGGATAGAGCAGAAAAAATAAGGGTTTTTATGGGTTTGAGTCGAGCCTGGTTTCGGCGTCGTTATCTGGATGTTGTTGATAATATGCTGGTATTACAGTCTCGTGATGATGGCCGCTGCATTCTGTTGGACAAGGCCGGTCACTGCCGTGTTTATCCGGTCCGGCCGCGGCAATGTGTTACCTATCCATTCTGGCCGGAGCTGCTCAAGACGGCCAAGGCCTGGCGTCAGGAAGGTCGTCGTTGTGAGGGTATCAATCGCGGAGATGCTGTTCCGGTACATATTATAGAGAAGGCCTTGAGGCGTAGTACTCAGGAGGGAGAGGGTTGAAGGCCGGGGAAAATACGATCAGTTTTTATGTTGATATCAGTGCTGATGCCTTTCTGGAATATTATAAAGGTCGTGGCCGTTATGTCTGGGTGCAGGGAAAAGATGGCCGAAGTGTGCAGTTTCCAGCGAGGGCATTGCAACCATTTGTGACCCATGATGGTGTGCGTGGACATTTTACCGTGCGTTATGATCAGGATAATCGGTTGATTGATATAAAAAAGGTGTAGCAATGGCGGATATAAGCTCTCTGTTAGAAGTGATGATGCAGTTGCGTGATCCAGAGCAGGGTTGCCCATGGGATCGTGAGCAGACCTTTGAATCGTTATTACCCTATACCCTGGAAGAGGCCTATGAAGTGGTCGATGCCGTTGCCAGTGGTGATGATGCGCAGTTACGTGATGAGTTGGGAGACTTGTTATTTCAGGTCGTTTTTTATGCGCGGATTGCCGAAGAACAGCGACGGTTTGTTTTTGCTGACGTTGTCGATGCCATCGTGTCTAAGTTAAGGCGGCGTCACCCGCATGTTTTTGGGGATACGCTGATTAAGAATGCCGCCGAACAGTCCCGGGCCTGGGAACAGCATAAGCAGCGGGAGCGGCAGTCAAATGCAACCGGGGATCAGAAGGATGTGAGTGTGCTTGATGGTGTGGCGCTGGGATTGCCGGCGTTGACCCGGGCGGTCAAGTTACAACGTCGGGCCGCCCGGATTGGTTTTGACTGGCCCGAAATTGATGGTGTTCTGGATAAGGTGCAGGAAGAGCTGGATGAAGTGCGGCAGGAGCTGGAGGCCGGGGCCGATCCGGCGCGGATGCAACATGAAATTGGTGATCTATTGCTGGCCGCCAGCAATCTGGCGCGCCAGGCGAATGTAGATCCTGAGACTGCAGTGCATAGGGCTAACCGCCGTTTTGAGCAGCGTTTTCAGCGTATCGAGGCACTGTGTCGTGAGCAGGGCCTGTCTCCAGAGGCCTGTAATTTAGAGGTGCTGGAGGCTTTCTGGCGTCAGGCCAAGCTTGAGGGGCTTTAGTTTCTGCGTCTATGGTCGAGGATATTATGGTATAATTCATCTGTTTCAGATCGTATTTATATGGTTAGAGACAGGTCTGTCCCTTCCTTCCAGGTTGTTGTGATATCAATGAAATTATCCCTGTTACCTCAATCCATCTGTTTGTTTCTGAGCGCTGTGTTTATGACAGTGGTGCAGGCGCAGGTGTCTGCTCCGCAGGGGGTATTGCCTGCTTACAAGGCCGGGGAGGTCCTGGTTACGCTAAAGTCTTCGGTGAGTGCTGTCCGTCTGTCGCGCGAGACGCCGGGTATTGCTGCCCTGAAACGGGTCAGCCGCAATTTGCATAAGGTTCAGCTCCAGCCGGATGAAACGGTGGCTTCGATGATCGAGCGGCTGAAACAGAACCCGTTAGTGGCGCATGTTCAACCCAACTATATAAAAAAAATTCAGACGGAAGACCCATACTATACAGATCAATGGGGTTTAAATAATTCCGGACAGCTTGTACATGACGTGAATGGTGGTGCAGCCGCCGGGAAAGCGGGCGCGGATATCAGTGCCGAGCTGGCCTGGGAGATTACCCGGGGTGAACGACATGTGGTAGTTGCTGTGCTGGATACCGGTATTGAAGGCGGGGCAACTTCGTCACACAGGGATTTGGCCGGCAATCTCTGGCACAACCCCGATTCCAGGGAAGCCTCTCCGAATGGTATTGATGATGATAACAATGGTTGTATCGATGATGTGATCGGTTGTGATTTTTCAGATATTAATAATATCACGGGTAATCCTGTCGATCTGGATGGTCATGGCACCATGGTTGCCGGAGTGGTAGCGGCCGTGGCAGACAATAACCTGGGTGTTAGCGGTGTCAGCCCCGGGGTATCATTAATGATCGTCAAGGCCTTTGATGGTACTAGCAGCACGACAGAAAATGTGGTTGCGGCGATAGATTATGCTATAGCAATGGGCGCGGACGTGATTAATGCCAGTTATGGCGCGCCTGGTACACCTACCCCGATTCCGGGTGCCGGATTTGATTTTCAGGAATATTATGCAATTCAGCGAGCCGAGAAGGCTGGCGTTTTGTTTGTGGTGCCGGCGGGTAACGGCGCCGAGACCTGTGCCAACAGCAATTGCAGCAGTTTCGAGATCAGGGGGTTTGACAATGATACCCCGCCGTTTGACTGGTCACCTTATGTTCCGGCCAGTTATGATTTAGCTAATATAGTTGCGGTGGCGGCAACTGATCATAATGACAGGCTGGCTACATTTTCAAACTTTGGGGTTAATGCCGTTGATCTGGCGGCGCCCGGGTACTCCATTGTCAGCACTTCTTTGACAGGTGTTGCCAGGAGTTCGGGGACATCGTTAGCCGCCCCCTACGTTAGCGGTTCACTGGCTCTGATGCTCAGCGTGCCGGGCAGTCATGATTATGTGTCGTTAAAGCAGCGTTTATTGAGTAGCGTTGATCCCGTTGATGGTTTGTCCGGCAAGGTGGCCAGTGGTGGCCGCTTAAATGCCGCGGCTGCGCTATCCGCCAAGGCAGCACCTAATCCGGCCGGTTTGTCAGCGGCTGACGGTGGTGGGGCTATTGGATGGTTTCTTTTCCCATGGCTCGGGCTTGTGCTGTTGCTGCGCCGGACAGCAAGATAGTGGTTGACTGACCAACCTGGCTTTTTACCTCTGTGTAGGGGCTGGTCTGGTCTGGCCTATCCAAGTAGTGTATGTTCCTTATTCGCGGTTTTGGTGGAATGGGGGCATAGATGAAGTCGGTGCAGCGCTGGGCTATTGTGAGCTGGCTTTTCCTGGGTGGCTGGGTTTTCGCCGGCACTAGTTTTGCAGCTATGCCGACGGCCGGGCAATTACAGCTATTGCAGCAGATGTCCGATGATGATCTGGTGCGTCTTGAGCAGGTTGTAAAGGATCGGCGCACGACCCCTGGTGAAAATCCGTTGGCAGAGTCAACGGTTCAAGTGCCTGTAGTCTCTCCCCGTGACCCCTATGTTGCTGTTGGCGATGGATCAGATGCCGCGCTCAAACCGTTCGGATATGACTTGTTTGCCGGTGTGCCAAGCACCTTTGCCCCGGCAAGCGCCATACCCGTGGCCGCGGATTATGTTATTGGTCCGGGGGATGTCGTTGAGGTCCAGCTATTTGGTAATACCAATGCCAGTTATAGCTTGCGTGTTGATCGGCGTGGCACGATAACTTTCCCCTCTGTTGGTGCGATCACTGTGGCCGGTATGAGCTTCGATGATATGCGTCAATTATTGAAGCAGCGTGTGGCGCAGCAGTTTATTGGTGTTGAGGCCAGTATTACACTGGGTGAATTACGTTCAATGCGTGTATTTGTGCTCGGAGATGTGCAGCGTCCGGGTTCCTATGTGGTCAGTTCATTGTCCACAATGACCAATGCCCTGTTTGTCAGTGGCGGTGTCAAGTTGATTGGTTCATTACGTGATGTTCAGCTTAAGCGGTCCGGTAAGCTGATAACGCGGCTGGATCTCTATGACTTGCTACTGCGTGGTGATACACAACATGATAAGCGCCTGCAGCCCGGGGATGTGATTTTTGTACCGCCAGTCGGGGATACGGTAGCTATAGAAGGTGAAGTGCGGCGGCCAGCAATCTATGAGCTGCGGCGGGAAAGGAAACTCGATGAATTGATTGAGCTGGCCGGTGGCTTGTTACCGGATGCCTATCCCAATGAAGTGCGTCTGGAAAGAATCAGTGCGGGCCATGAACGTACCCTGGTAGATATCGATCTCGGTGAAAAACTGGGCCAGACGACAGCGTTGCGCAATGGCGATGTTATCCATGTCTTTTCCGTGCTTGAGAAGCTTGAAAATGTCGTAATGTTAAGCGGTCATGTGCAGCGACCTCTGGCTTATCAGTGGTCTCAGGGGTTGCGCTTGACCGATATCATTCCAGCAACCGACTTACTTAAAGCGGATGCCGATCTCGACTATGTATTGATTCGGCGGCAGGATAAGGCGGGTCAGGGAGTCAGTTTGTTATCCGCATCTCTGGCAGATGCCATGGCTGAGCCTGGCGGTGAGTCGGATACCCTGCTACGCCCCGATGACAGGGTTATCGTGTTTAGTCTTGAACCTGATCCTGAGTCAACGGCTGAGGATGAGGAGGGGCGCCTGACTGATGATGGTCGGCAAAAGGTTCTGGGGCCATTGCTGAATTCAGTGCGGGAGCTGGCAACGGCAGAACACCCGGCGCAGGTTGTTGGTGTCGGGGGGCATGTGCGTTTCCCCGGCAGTTATCCCCTCGACAGGCAGATGCGGGTCAGTGACCTCATAAGGGCTGCTGGAAAATTACGTGAGTCTGCCTATACCCTGAAGGCTGAACTGACGCGGCGGCAGCTTGATAATGGTCAGACGCAAAACATTCGCCATATAAGTGTTGATCTGAGTGCGGTGCTGGCCGGTCAGGTTGATGCTGATGTCATTTTGCAGCCTTATGATTATTTGTCGGTGCGGGAAATTCCCCAATGGCGGGAACAGGAGTACATGGACGTGCGTGGTGAGGTCCTGTTTCCGGGTCGTTATCCTATCCGGCAAGGAGAAACGCTGGCAGATATTGTTCAGCGTGCCGGTGGTTTGACCCGTCATGCCTTTATTGAAGGTGCTGTATTTGTTCGGAAAAAATTGCGTGAACGTGAGTCTGAACAATTGAGTCGTATGGCCGATAATCTGGAGCGCGAGTTGGCCGGGTTTGGTCTGAAGCAGGCGCAGATGCAGCCTGAGCAACAGCAGGCATATCAATTTGCCCAGCAACTGGTTTCCCGCATCCGTCATACCAAAGCCGTTGGGCGTTTGGTGATTGATCTGGAAAAGGTGTTGCAGCGCGAGGATTCCCAGGGTGGTCTGGCAGTGGTGGATGGTGATGCACTGTATATTCCGACACGGCATGAGGAGGTTACAGTGATGGGAGAAGTGTTTTTTCCAACTTCGCACCTGTTCCAGAAAGGAAAATCACGAGGGGACTATATCGGTCGTAGCGGTGGCTTGACGGCCAATGCCGATGATAAACGTATTTATGTAGTTCGTGCCAATGGTTCTGTAGAATCGGGTAAGCGGGGGTTCTGGTCGCGAAAACCGAAGATTAAGGCAGGTGATACCATTATCGTTCCGTTGGATGCCGATCGGGTGAATCCAATTCGTCTGTGGACGGATGTGACGCAAATCCTGTATCAGTTGTCACTGACGGCGGCGAGCATGAGGACCTTGGGTGTTTTTTAAGTTAAGTTGCCGGTGTACTTAAAGTTTTTTGTCTGGATGATCGACACATAACATAGAGGTGAGCAAGCCAAAATGGTTGCTTATGTGAGCCATTACAGGGTTTTGTTAACAGGATCATGGGTATGAGACGGATTTTTATAGCGATTTGCTGCACATTATTTTGCCAGTTTTTCAGTCAACTGGCGCTGGCGTCCTATTTTGCCCAGGACGGCCTCAGTAGTATGAGGTTGCGTAATGCTGACCTGCTGGAAGAGGGGCAAAAGGCTCTGGATCTATCTGCTTTTGCCGATTCCTATCAACTTACAGGCGGAGCTAAGGATGAGGATGGTACTATCCTGCCCGGTTTTGCCTATGGTTTTAATGAGGATTTGTCACTGGCATTAACTGCACCGGTTGTTGCGGCAGATAATTCAACGGTGGGAGTACGTGAGCTTAATGCTGTGGCCAAGTATCGTCTTGGCGGTAGCCGTGATGACGGTGTGGGCGTCGCGTTGTCCGCCTTCACCGGCCTGATGAGTACTGATAGCAATGAAGGTTTAGGTAGCGGTGAGCGTGGCTATGGCCTGGCTATGAATATAAGCCTGTACGGTGACGTTACTACCTTGAACTTGTCTCTGGGTGGTGAAAAAAGCGATATCAAGGCCCCAGGGTCGGCTTCTGGTTTTAGTTCAGAGCAGCAGTTGATGCTGGCGGGTGGGATCGAGTACCGTTCCGGAGGTCGCTGGCAATATTTACTGGAGGGGGTTTTTACCCGAACCAATGATGTTGATGATAATTTTTTATTGATGCCAAGCCTGAGGTTTTCTCCGGATCAGCGTATGAGTTTTTACGCCGGAGCGGCATTGGGGTTGCCTAGTGACACATCAATGCCGGAGTGGCGCGTGACAACTGGAGTCAATATTGCACTCGGAGCACAGGGCGACAATGGGCAGACGGCGCGCCTACGCTCGTCATCGAAGCCGGTTGTGGCGGCGATGCCTACATCGACGGTTGTAGCCCATAACGATGCTCTGGTTGAAATGGCCTCGACAGCGGAAGCTGTGTCCACAGTGGGTGCAGCCAGTATGGTGGCGGTGGCACATGGTGGGGTTAATGCTGGCGTTGGGACCGCCCCCGTTAGTGTTTCTCCGGCAGATGCATTGATGTTGCAGCAAATTGAAGCCCTGCGTAGTGATGTTGAAAAGCTGATAAATACACCGCCAAATGTTATCGCGCGGGTAGAAATACAAAATGCTTCGGGAATCCGGGGGCTGGGTGAAAAGGTGGCCAAGTTGCTGGCTAATCGGGGTTACAGCGTGGTGTCGATCAGTGATATCCCACGCCGGGTAGATAGGCCGAGCAAGGTCTATTATAAAGCGGGCCCCAAAAATGCTGAAATTGTCCACGTAGATCGTGCCCGGCTGGGGATTCTGAAGCAGACCCGCATTTATTTTATTGAGGGTTTCCAGCAGCGCGCGACACGTGTCAGTCTGGCCCTGCCGGGTAGTCAGCGGGTCATGTCTGATGCCGATCTGGTTAATGTTGCTGAAATTAGAGTGGTTATTGGCAAGGATATGAAGGCCTTGCTGAAAAAGCGCCCTATCAAGCGGCCTGCCACCTGATAACAGGGTGCCCTGTTGTGGTGCCTAGTTTACTATGTAGCATGTCTTAGCGTTCCAGCAACAGCCTGAACCGCACCAACATAGTGCTTAATATTGCCGAATGCACCAGAATAGAGCGTCAGCGGTTTTTCCACCCTTTCTAATCCATTGTTTTTTAAAGATAACTTTATGGCATGGTTCTTGCCATTTGTCGGGTACTGCTTATCTGATGAGGTGAATTATGGATGCATTGCGTTCCGGTACTGATGTGCTGTTTATATTGATAGGGGCTGTGATGGTGCTGGCCATGCACGTTGGATTTGCGTTCCTTGAGGTTGGTACGGTGCGCCGCAAGAATCAGGTGAATGCCCTGGTCAAGATCATCAGTGATTTTTCCATATCCACCATAGGGTATTTTTTTATCGGTTATGGTGTGGCCTATGGCGTCGGTTTTTTTGATAGTGCGTCGGTCTTGAGTGAGAAAAATGGTTATGAACTGGTCAAGTTCTTTTTTCTATTAACCTTTGCGGCAGCAATACCGGCTATCGTCTCTGGCGGTATTGCTGAGCGGGCCCGGTTTTACCCACAATTATGCGCAAGCTTTTTGCTGGTTTCCCTGGTGTATCCGCTGTTCGAAGGTGTGGTCTGGAATGGCGCCTTTGGGATACAGGGCTGGCTTGAGCAAAGTTTTGGTGCTGGTTTCCATGATTTTGCCGGTTCAGTGGTTGTTCATGCGATGGGCGGCTGGATTGCCCTGGCTGCCGTATTGCTGCTCGGGGCTCGACACGGCCGGTATACCAGGGATGGCAAAATTACCGCTCACCCACCTTCCAGTATCCCATTTCTTGCGCTGGGGGCATGGATACTGACCGTGGGCTGGTTTGGATTCAATGTGATGTCTGCGCAAACGGTTGAAGGCGTCAGTGGTCTGGTTGCCGTTAATTCCCTGATGGCAATGGTTGGCGGGGTATTAGCGGCCTTGTTTGTTGGTAAAAATGATCCGGGTTTTATCCACAATGGGGCCTTGGCTGGCCTGGTGGCAGTCTGTGCCGGTTCTGATGTGATGCATCCTATGGGGGCCCTTGTAACCGGGATAGTGGCGGGTGGCTTGTTTGTCTGGACCTTTATGTTGACCCAGAATAAATGGAAGATTGACGATGTGCTGGGTGTCTGGCCCCTGCATGGTTTATGTGGTGCCTGGGGTGGGATTGCTGCGGGCATCTTCGGTCTTGAGGCCCTTGGCGGTATGGGTGGGGTAAGTTTTACGACCCAGCTGATTGGTACGGCGATGGGTGTTGGCGTTGGTCTGTTGGGTGGGTTTCTGGTTTATGGTGCAATCAAACAGATGGTCGGCTTGCGCCTGAGTCAGGAGGAAGAATTTGCCGGTGCTGATCTGAGTATTCACCGTATTAGTGCCGAATCTCCCTATGGTGAATAATGCCTGGTAGTTTGTGGTCTCGCCAGCTGTTGTGCCGGTGGGGATATTTCATCCTGTTTGTTAAATTGTGACGGTGGTCACGCAATCACTTTTCAGTCATGGCTATAGTTTCCCATACAGGCCCACGGTGGGCGGGTATGCTGTTGTTTAGGAGGGTATAACATGACTATTACAAGTATTATCAAGCAGTTAATCATTGTCTCGGCGCTGTGTGTGGCAATGCTGCCAGCGCAGGCGGCAAGCGTCAAGGATGGTTTTGATGCTGCACGCCAGGGTGATTTTAGTGGTGCCCTGCAATTTTGGCAGGATCGGGCCAGGATGGGGGATGCCCAGGCCCAGTTTAATCTGGCGCTGATGTATCACGGTGGCCTGGGGGTGAAATCAGATGAGACCAAGGCCTTGCAGTGGTACCAGAAGGCGGCCCAGAATGGTTATCCGTGGGCGCAGGAGTATTTGGCGATCGGTTACCAGGAAGGTTGGTTTGGTCTAAAGCGTGACCGCAAGCAATCCAAACGCTGGTTTAAGCAGCTGGAGAAAAAAAGCTATTTTTGATTGGATCTGAGACGTAAAAAAACCCGGGCTACCCCGGGTTTTTTTACGTCTGTATTTCCGGGTGGTGGAAATTTTTGTTGGAAAGTAGTAACTTATAGCCCTTAATTTGGGTGGCTCAGGGTGTTATGGCAGGTAAGCTTTTTATCAAAACATTTGGTTGTCAAATGAATGACTATGATTCTGGCAGGATGGCTGATTTGCTGCTTGAGTCACATGGCCTCGAATTGACCGGCTGCGCCGAAGATGCCGATGTGTTGTTGCTCAATACCTGTTCCATCAGAGAGAAGGCTCAGGAAAAAGTGTTTTCCCAATTGGGTCGTTGGCGGCCGTGGAAAGAGCAGCGACCGGAGCTGGTTATTGCCGTGGGTGGTTGTGTGGCGAGCCAGGAGGGTGAATTGATTCGTCAGCGCGCCCCTTATGTTGATATTGTTTTTGGTCCGCAGACCTTGCATCGTTTGCCCCAGATGCTGACAGAGCTACGCCGGCACCAGCAACCCAGTATCGATATCAGTTTCCCCGAGATCGAAAAGTTTGATAGTTTGCCGCCGCCGCGTGTGGATGGTGCTACGGCCTTTGTTTCAGTGATGGAAGGCTGTAGTAAATACTGTACCTTTTGTGTTGTTCCCTATACTCGTGGTGAAGAGGTTAGTCGTCCGCTGGATGATGTGATCACCGAAGTTGTTGCCCTGGCCGAACAGGGAGTGCGGGAGGTAACCTTGCTGGGACAAAACGTTAATGCCTATCGTGGCGCCAGTCATGAAGGTGGAGAGGCCGATCTGGCGCTGTTGATTGAATACGTGGCGGCCGTTGATGGTATTGACCGTATTCGTTATACCACTTCACATCCGGTAGAATTCAGTGACAGCCTGATCCAGGCCTATGCCGAAGTGCCGCAGCTGGCCAATCAGGTTCATTTGCCCGTGCAGAGTGGCTCGGATCGGATATTGATGCAGATGAAGCGCGGTCATACCGCGCTGGAATATAAGGCACGCATTAAACGTCTGCGCACGCTGCGACCAGATATCAGTATTTCCTCTGATTTTATCGTCGGATTTCCTGGTGAAACCGACGCCGATTTTGAGGCCACGATGAATTTGATAGAGGCGGTAGGTTTTGATCATTCCTTCAGTTTTATCTATAGCCCGCGTCCCGGTACGCCGGCGGCTTCCCTACCTGATGATGTGCCGTTGCAGATAAAGCAGCAGCGCTTGCAGCGGTTACAGTTGCGTATCAATGAGCTTGCGGCCGGGGTCAGTGAAGCTATGGTCGGGAGCGTACAATCTGTTTTGGTTGAACGCCATTCACGTAAGGACCAGGCCTGGCTGGCTGGACGTACCTCGAATAATCGGGTCGTCAATTTCCAGGGTGATGAGGCCTTGATTGGTGCTTTTGTTAATGTCAGGATTACCGAGGCCTTGCCAAATTCCCTGCGCGGCGAGTGTCTTGAAGACAGAGATACCCGACTGGCCAATTGCTGTTAACTATAATACTTACTATATCCGTCCTACTGACTCTTGAACGACCACCCACAAACACTTAACGTCATACTTGAACCCCAGGATAATCAGCGCCTGGCCAATCTCTGTGGGCAGCTGGATGAGCATCTGCGTTTCCTCGAAAGTCAGATGGGCGTCGAGATCAATAATCGTGGTAACGCCTTCAGTATTATAGGGGATAGTGCTGCCATTGTGCTGGCTGAGCGGATGCTGCGTCATTTGTATGATGAGGCGGGTGTCAGGGCATTAACCCTGGATCAGGTGCGGTTGCTACTACAGGATATTGCCAAGTCTGTGCCGGGTAACCAGCAGATAGATGATATTACAGTGAAGATTAAACGTTTCAAGGGTGAGGGTATTCGAGCCCGAGGCGTTACACAGCGGCGTTATATCCATAACATTTTTGACTGTGATATTAATTTTGGTATCGGCCCCGCGGGCACCGGCAAGACCTACCTGGCTGTAGCCTGTGCTGTGGAGGCCCTGGAGCGGGAACAGGTTCAGCGTATTGTACTGGTGCGGCCGGCGGTAGAGGCTGGTGAACGGCTGGGTTTTTTGCCCGGTGATCTGGCGCAGAAGATTGACCCCTACCTGCGGCCACTGTATGACGCTTTATATGAAATGCTGGGGTTTGAGCGGGTCATGAAGCTGATTGAGCGTAATGTCATAGAAGTAGCCCCCCTGGCCTACATGCGTGGTCGAACCCTGAATGATGCCTTTGTTATTCTGGATGAAGCTCAAAATGCCACTGTTGAACAGATGAAGATGTTTCTGACCCGAACCGGGTTTGGCTCAACGGTGGTTGTTACAGGTGATATTACCCAGATCGATTTGCCTCGAAATCAGGTATCGGGTTTGCGTCAGATTGTCACCGTGCTCAAGGATATTGATGGTATCAGTTTTACTTTTTTTCAGGCCAGTGATGTGGTGCGGCATCCATTGGTGCAACGTATTGTCGAGGCCTATGACGGCTTTGAGGCGGCAGCGGATAATACGGATGGTATTTGATGTCGATGTTCAGCTGGCTTGTGATGAGGATGATTTGCCGGAATCTTGTGATCAAATATCAACTCACATTGAAGCCTGGGTAACGGCTGCATTACAATGGCCGCAATTAAGCTGGCAGCGTGATATGGAGTGGCAGGAGGCAACCCCATTTCATGAGGCTGCTCAGCTGACGGTACGCATTGTGGGTTTGCAGGAAGGAGAATCCTTGAACCGGGATTATCGTCAGCGCCAGGGCGCTACCAATGTGCTCTCTTTTCCATTTGCTGAACCATTTCAGCTGCAGCCGCCGTTGTTGGGTGATATCGTTGTTTGTGCGCCGTGTGTTGTCGAAGAGGCCCGGCAGCAGGGTAAACCGTTGTTGGCCCATTGGGCACATTTGGTGGTGCATGGAGTATTGCACCTATTGGGTTACGATCATCTGGATGATCATCAGGCGCAGGAAATGGAGGGGCTGGAGGTGTTAGT
>Ga0316190_10000154_pt1 | contig 43918 bp, 43 predicted proteins | sample Eddworburrow2_MG_FD_204929 | JGI IMG/M metagenome (GOLD analysis project Ga0316190, IMG submission 204929) | Coastal sediment microbial communities from Maine, United States - Eddy worm burrow 2 | ecosystem: Environmental > Aquatic > Marine > Coastal > Sediment | place: USA: Maine | collected...
CGTGGTCATAGCGTATCTCATGTCCTAAAAGGTTACGAGAACCACATTAAGAGACATATTTTGGAACGCGTCAACGGGATGTTTCACAATGTATATATTCTGAGACTGGCACTGGAGCTATCGTTGACTTCGGGCAACAGTGTATTATTTAAGCAACAGTGATGGGTTTTTCCCTCCCCCCATCATGAGGTTCCCCCCAAAAGGAACCGGAGAAGCCCCGTGATATCCCCCCGTATCCGGGGCTTCTTTTGCGCTCTCAAACCTCAGCTGGCGCGGCTCAGATCCCGCGCTTGGGCTATCCCGTCCCGATCGACGGTGAGGACCAACGAACTCACACTGAAAAACACGCCCCGACAACTCATGTAGGACTACGAAACCTGAAAGGTTTTGTTGTTTATCTATCCCATCCCTGAGGGACGTTATTGCCGCTTAGCATCCGCGAGATTCCTGTCGCGACATAAGGACGATTTCTGCATTCGAGGGCTAAGAAAACACCCTCGAAACTTATCCCGATGTCAGCTAATGACGCAGAACGGACGTTCTCATCAAACAATCTCATGTCAACTTATCTAAGCATTACAAGGGCATATCGCGCAAAGGTTGTATTGGCTTTGGATAAGGCCTATGGTCTAAGCACTGGCACGCCGGAACCCCAGGCGCTGGCGGTGAAGATTATCGTGCCAACTACGTGCACGCCCCTTTTCCGAACGTCATCAGCACACCGAGCAGCCCGCACGCTCCAGGCCTCGCACGTTCCCGTCCTTAGATGGGTCAACTGCGAGGACGAAACTCATTTAACCAGGAGAACTCAGATGGCTAAAAAGAATGAAGTAAGATTCATGGTCAGTTCTATTTGTCCCGCCGACCAAGTGGCGGAGGGAGACCGGCTGTATAGCAGCCACATTGATTGGATGAAGGGAACCCATCACCGCGATGGGCCGAATGCGCTTATAAGTTATGACGTATCCAAAACGCCGGAGCTCTCAGATCCGTTTGACCTGACTTCAAAGCCAACAGGGAATACGGTCTTTGTCTTGACGGAAGTCTACGGCAGCGATGCGGGCGTTGTTGATCACTTCAAGCAGGCCGAAGCAAGTTGGAAGGATTTTCCAGCCTGGAAAGCATGGTCAGGAAAATGCAAATCGACCAAGGTTGGAGCCGCCAAGGTGTTTAACACGCTCTGGTAGAAGTATTCTGAGCCGCTCGATATGACGGTCGAAAAATCTTTTAATGTCCCGTCGAAAGTCCCGAGAGGAAACTCTCGGGGTTTTTGATTTTGCAGTACCCGGTAAAAGCGGCGATGAACCTTTTCTCGGCGAATGTCTGCAATTGGCGCTTTGCCGACTCTTCGAGCGGGCTCGCCTCACGTCCGCTATCGGGGGTAAACTGGATACCCCGCATTTTATGAGTACACGGACTAGTCGTCTGGGTTCGCTGCGCTTCAGCCGCATGATGGTTGAAAGCAGATAGGTCCTGGGTAACGACAACAGGAGCTATGGCGGGGGGCACGACGCCCGGAACGGACCAAGCGATCTGGGCCTTCGCGTTTGCTGCTGCCGCTTATAATCTGATGCGGCTGCCCAAACCGGAAGAAGTGACGCCGTGACCAATACACACGTTGAGCTTCATTCCGAGATTACCTGCCCGCACTGCGCTCACCGCAAGGTCGAGGAGATGCCAACGGACGCCTGCCAGTTCTTCTATGAATGTGAGAGCTGCCATACCGTGCTACGTCCAAAAACGGGGGATTGCTGCGTGTTCTGTTCCTACGGCTCGGTGCCGTGCCCGCCGATCCAGCTTGAGCGTGGGGGCGAAGGCGGTGGCTGCTGTCACTGAGCTACTTCTTCAAAACAGCCTGCTAGAACGCTACAGCACTCCGCTGAGCACTAGACCGGTTGAAAACGCGCTGCGGCGCGGCACCCACCGACGGTCACAAGATTGTCTGACGACGGACAGAAATATATAGACTTGTGATGGATGGTGACTGTCATACGACTAGCTCCGGCAGTGTTTTTTCCGCCCATTCGCCAGCGCGGCGGCCAACCAGCGAACCAAGTGAGTTGACGTTTTCACGCATCATCGCGCGGACCAGCGTGTCCTTAATACGGCCAATGAGCTTAGGCCCCTCGAAGATCAGCCCCGTATAGAGCTGAAGCAGAGACGCACCCGCCTCCACCTTCGCCAGTGCAGAATCGCCAGAATCAATTCCGCCAACTCCAATAAGCGGCAGTTTGCCCTCGGTGATTTGGTAGACCCGGGCCAGCATACGCGTCGTGCGCGTGAAGGCCGGCTGCCCCGATAGCCCGCCGGCCTCGCGGGCTAAGGTCTCGTTCCGAACACCATCGCGCGCAAGCGTCGTATTTGAAATGACGATCCCATCTGCACCGCTGTCCTGAATAACGGCCACGACCTCGGGCAAATCCGCATCAGCCAGGTCCGGGGCGAGCTTCACGAAGAGCGGCGGCGGAATGCCTGACAGCGCATTCCGTGCCTCCCCGACCTTGGCGAGCAGTTGCCTCAGTTTGCGAGGCGCTTGCAGATCGCGCAGGCCTGGCGTGTTCGGCGAGGAAACGTTGACGGTGAAGTATCCTGCCACCGGAGCCATGCGAGTGACGCCCTCCACATAGTCCGCGATGCGATCCTTGCTGTCGCGGTTCGCGCCGATGTTGACGCCGACAAGACCGAGGGCCCCTCCCCGCAGCCGGCCAAGAGCGGCGTCCTGTCCCTCATTGTTGAAGCCGAGGCGATTAACGACCGCGCGATCCTCGACCGAGCGAAAGATGCGCGGGGCCGGATTGCCAGGTTGCGCCTTTGGCGTGAGCGTACCGACCTCTACAAATCCGAAGCCCATCTGAAACAACGCGTCCACCACGCGTGCGTCCTTGTCGAAGCCAGGGGCGATACCGACGGGGTTTGGGAAGTCGAGCCCGCAAAGCGTTTGCCGCAGCCGCGTATCGTCAGGCTTGGTGGCGCGGGGGTAAATCCCAAGTTCCAGTGTTTTGATCGTCAGAGTGTGCGCACGTTCAGGATCGAGCGTGAGCATGAGCGCTTGACCAAGACCGAACAGCCCGCTCACACGCACGCCTCTTTCGCAACACTGTCAGGGAGAATGTGACACTCGTCATCGTCAAGGGGGAGCCGTGCCTCGGCGACAATGGCGTCCAAGGCAAGCGGTCTATACAAATGCGGGAAGAGATCGCCGCCACGGGATTTCTCCCATTTGAGCGCAGACCCCAGCGCGCTCGTATCGACCGTTAGAAGCACGAGGTCCTCCTGACCCGCAAAGTGCTTGGCCAGTGTTCCAGCGAGCTGATGGGCGGCCGAGAAATGGATGTAGCCGTCGCGAAGATCGTCAGCCGTTCCGAAGAACTGCCCTTCGCTTTTGGCCGCGTCATAGGCGGCATCGGCAAGAATTTTGTAGATGGGTTGGACCATGGTGCGCCGCGCAAGACTAGCGGTGCTCCGCCCGGCCAACAAGACCACACACGCAAAACACGAGGCCGCGACGCCCGCAATCTGCGCACTGTGGACCCGAACGAAAAGATACGTCATAAAAGCTCTTTTCTAGGTATTGTTTCCTTATTCGAAACTCAATTGGGAGCCATTTCCTTGAAAAGGCTTACCCATGACCGAATTTGGTCTGCCATCGATGCGCTTGCGCATCGCTATGGCCTGTCCGCCTCCGGGCTCGCCAAGCGGTCCGGGCTGGATCCAACGGCCTTCAACAAATCCAAGCGCTTGACCGGCGATGGGCGCCCACGATGGCCCACTACGGAAAGCATCGCCAAGGTCCTCGATGCGACCGGAGCCTCCCTTGAGGACTTTACGGTACTCACTTCAACCGAGCCGTATCAGCGCAACCCAATTGCGCCTATTCCGCTGATTGGTATGACGCAAGCGGGTGGCGGCGGGTTCTTCGACGATGGCGGTCATCCCGTCGGCGGCGGCTGGGAGCAAATCCCGTTCCCGCGCGTCGACGATAAAAATGCCTATGCGCTGGAAGTCACCGGCGAAAGTATGCAGCCGCTCTATCGCGATGGCGACATTCTCATCGTCTCCCCAAGTGCGTCCCCGCGCAAAGGAGACCGCGTCGTGGCCCGCACCACCGATGGCGAGGTCATGGCCAAATTCCTCGTGCGACAGACAGCCACAACGATCGAACTTGCCTCCCTGAACCCGTCCTATGCCAATCTTGTCTTTCCGCTGGAGCGCGTCGAATGGCTCGCCCGCATTATCTGGGCGAGCCAGTAGCGATGGCCCGCCTCTCTCTAATTTTGACAGCCATGATCGTCTTCGCCGCGATTTGGTTCTTCTGGCCTTTCGCTGGCCAGAAAAATGTGGTGCGAGTCGATGCACCGCCTGGTGGAAAGCAAGCTGGAGAGCTCTTCACGAAGCCCCTGCCTAAAGACGCGCTGCCAAAGGATGCGCTGTCAAAGAACGCTTTGCCTGACTGGGCGAAGTTCAATGAGAAAGAGCCGGGGCAGGCAAAGCCCGACACAAAAACGGCTGTGCCCGGCAAAGCCAGTCCCTTAGAGCCAGCCAAGCCCACGGCCGCCTTGCAGGCCAAGCGCTTCTATCGTGCCGTCGTCCGCGATGGAGGGGCGCTTGAGACGCACGGCATGACCATCACGCTCGGCGGAATCGACGTCAAAGGCCTGACCGGCCAATGCAAAGACACCAAGGGCCAAGACTGGCCATGCGGGCGATATGCGCGCGCCGCGCTCATCCGGTTGATCCGTGGACGCGCTGTCCTATGCCAAGTCCCTGTCTCGGGCGAACACAAGGCGCTGACCGCGCGCTGCAGCGTGGGCGGCAAGGACCTCTCGCTCTGGATGGTGCGCCAAGGTTGGGCGGAACCGAAAGCCTCCGCAAAGGCCGAACTCACAACAGCTTTGGATACCGCGCGCAAAAGACGGCTCGGCATCTGGCGCTGAGCTATTCTTCGCCTAGCTGGCCAATTCGCCCGCGAGCGCCTTTGCGATCAACGCACGGGTTTCGGGAACGCCGTACAGTTCCACAAAGGATCCAAAACGCGGGCCCTGGGTCTGGCCGAGCAGCACTTGATAGAGCGCTTGGAACCAGTCGCGCAGCGGCTCGAAATCATGAGCCTTGCCGACCGCATAAACCTCGTTCTGAATCTGTTCGGCCGGCACCTTTTCGGGGAGCGCCGCAAGCCGCGTATCGAGATCGGCAAAAGCGCTGCTCTCCTTTTGCGTCGGCGCGCGGTACCTTTTCGACGGTGCCACGAAGTCGTGGAAATAGCGGATCGCATAGCCGACAAGCTCATCAAGCAGCGGGTGGCCCTCGGGGCTCGCCTCGGGTGTGTAGCGCTGGATGAAACCCCATAGCACGTCCCGATCTTCCGCGTTCGAGGCTGAGGCAAGATTAAGCAAAAGCGCGAAACTGATCGGCAGTTCCGCCTCCGGCGGGGTCCCGTCATGGATGTGCCAGACGGGGTTCATCAGCTTCGCCGCCTGATCCTCTTTAGGGAAGGCTGCGAGATGGCCGACATATTCGTCGACCGCGCGGGGAATGACGTCGAAATGGAGCCGCTTCGCCTTTCTTGGGCTCTGATACATATAGAGCGCGAGGCTCTCGGGCGTGGCATAGGCCAGCCACTCCTCAATCGTCAGCCCATTGCCGCGAGACTTGGAAATCTTCTCGCCGTTCTCATCGAGAAAGAGTTCGTAGTTGAAGCCCTCAGGCTGCTGACGGCCAAGAATGCGGCAGATGCGTCCCGACAGACGCACCGAATCGATCAAGTCCTTGCCCGCCATCTCGTAGTCAACGCCGAGCGCTGCCCAGCGCATGGCCCAATCCGCCTTCCATTGCAGCTTGCAATGGCCGCGCGTAACGGCGACTTGCGTCAGCTTCCCGGTATCGGGATCGTTGTAGAGGATGGAGCAGGCAGCCAGATCGCGATCGATGATCGGCACTTGCAGCACCTTACCCGTGGACGGCGATATAGGCAGGAACGGGCTGTAGGTCGCGCGCCGCTCGGGCCCAAGCGTGGGCAAAATCACGTCGCGTATCTCTTCGTAGTGCTCAAGCACCTTAAGCAAGGTCGCATCGAACCGGCCCGAGGTGTAGCACTCCGTTGCGGACAAAAACTCGTAAGAAAAGCCAAACGTATCGAGGAAGGACTTCAGCCGAGCATTGTTATGCTGACCGAAGCTCGGATACTCACCGAACGGATCGGGCACTTGGGTCAGCGCCTTGCCCAGATGCTGCTCCACCATCTTCTTGTTGGGGACGTTGTCCGGGACTTTGCGCAAGCCATCCATATCGTCGGAAAAGCAGATCAGCCGGGTCGGAACCTTGTCCTCGGTAAGCACGCGGAAGGCATGACGGACCATTGTGGTCCGGGCAACTTCACCGAACGTGCCGATATGCGGCAGCCCGGAGGGCCCATAGCCCGTCTCGAAGATAATCGAGCCCGTCGGTTGCGGGATGCGCTTCAACCGGCTCAAGACTTTGCGTGCTTCTTCGAACGGCCAAGCTTTGCTCACATGCGCGTGGGCGAGGAGCTCCGGGGTAATCTCAATGAAGGCTGCATCGCGGCCAGCTTTCGTGGTCTCGGACATGCTATCTATGCTGTTCTGAAGAGGGGTGGTCATGGGCCTGCGCAAACAGGCCCACCTCGATGCGAAACAAATTTCATAGATTTCTGTCCAGCGCCAGTATTTCCCATTATTTCTTGCCGAACAGGCGCTTGCTGCGACCTTTGCAATTTCCTACGGTCCCCCCGTTTCGGACATCAAGACACAAGAGGGTTGAAAGCCGATGACACAGTCCTTGGACCATCACACTGCGCTGATCTACACGATGGTCACGACCTCGGCGGTCGACCAGACCATGACCGATGCGGAACTGAGCCGCATCGGCGAAATCGTTTCGCACTTGCCGGTCTTCGCCAATTATGACGCGGACGGGCTGGTGGCCGCTTCTCAGGCTTGCGGGGAACTTCTCGGCGGCAAGAATGGCCTGGACCGCGTCCTTGAACTGATCCGGGCCGGCCTGCCGGTGCGGCTGCGTGAAACCGCCTATGCGGTGGCGCTGGAGATTGCGGCGGCGGATCTTGATGTTCGCCCCGAGGAGACGCGCTTCTTAGAGCTTCTGGCCGAGACGCTTGAGATCGATATGCTGACAAAATCAGCTATCGAACGGGGCATCCGTGCACGCAACAAGGTGCTCTAGACGCAGCCGTTTCGGTCAAAACAGGCAATGTCGGGCGCGACAACCTCAATCCTGCGCGTCAGCGCGCGAGCTTGCCGGCACCTGAATAGAGCGCCCCGCCGATGACACATGGCACCGCAATCTGCGCCTGGCCCAGCGCTGAGGCAGCCATACAGCCGGTCGCGATAGCGATCGAGCCTGCGGTCCAACCTTTCGAAAGCCCCGCGTCGGCTGTGAGTTGCTGCCGCTGCGCATCCTCGATGGCGCCGTATTGCTCCTTCCGAATGTTCTCGGCCTCGAACAACTCGGCGGCCTCGATCACATCGTTTAGGGGCTTGGCGATTTCTTCTGGCTGGTTTGGGACTTCCGCACGATAAAGACCAATCAGTTCGCGATCCCGTTCGGCATAGGATGCGAGTGTCCATTTCGCGGTCCCACCTGTCGTGACTTTGTCCACATTGTTTGCATCCGCGCCCCAGCCAGAGGTGAGCTTGCCAAAGAAGCCCTTCTCCTGCGCACCCTTGGACCACTTTAGCGCCTGCATGATGCGCATCACCGGCGCATGCTGACCCGAGGCGACGTAGTAGCCCCATTGTGCATAGACGCCAGGAGCACCCCCGACATCCAGCTCTAGGCTCTGAAGTGTGGGCCGGCGCCCATCTAGGAAATCGTCGATCATCGGCTTGCGTAGCGGCATCTCGGCGGCATTTTTGACGAGTAGGTCCTGCCAGTCAGGTCGGCCCGAATAGGCGATCGCGCGGATGATGACTTCTTGTTCCTTTGCAGGCATGGGGAACATTTTGGGGATGAGCCCCGGGCCGTCATTGGGATTAGTGCCAAGGACACCGGCAATAAAACCCACGCAAAACCAGCGCTGCTCCTTGTCCGTGAACAGGCCATGATCGCGCATGGCGTGAACGGCGGCGGGCACTTTCCAATATTGCGGGTTGTCGCGGTAGTTGGAGACCCAATCGAGCAAGCGCTCGGCGGAGGCAAATTCCGGCTGCTGGGCGTAGGGAGATGCCAACGCTGTCTGTGTCGGCGGAGCAGGCGTGGCAATGCCCGGTGCGCCTAAACTTGCGGCGGGGGGCCTCGCCGCCGGAGCATTCGGTATTGGTACACTGGGTGCCGGCACGCTTGGTGTAGGAACACTTGGTGCCGGAACATTGGCAACCGGTGCGCTCTGTGCCGGACCGTGCGGCTCTGGAGCCTGGAAGGTTGGACGATCATAGACAGCGTGAGGCGCGGACGGCGACGGCGCGGTCGCATCGGGCGTCACGGGCGCGCTCGGGCCTGGCTCAGGCTGCGAAATCCGTTCCTGCGCTGCTTTAGGGGCTGCAGCCTCTGGCGGGCTCAGCCGCTGCGGCGCGGCAGCGCTCTTCGAGAACGCGCTGCTGTTGTCCGCCACCATAACGCCACCCGCTTGAGCCACAAAAGGGTGCGCGACGCCCAGAACGCCAATTGCGGCGAGCGCTAAGATCCAAGCCATATGCATGTCATCAGCTTCCTCCCCCACGCCCCAGAGTGCTGACGAATAAAACACCTTTGGTTAACGCAACTTTTTCGCGCACCGTTCCAGAAACCCTGAATTTTCGAGCGTTTCGTGGCGATTTGAAGGCCGGAGCATTAACCATAACAAAAGGTTACCGCGCCTTCGGTGCCCAGGGCGACGCCAAGCGAGTGCTGGTGATCAAGGCCCGGTACGTCCAGCCGCCCTCGCCGCTCAATAAACGGGAGGGCAGCCGGGGCCTCGCACTTCACGCCGCTAGGGAGCAAACTCGTTTGCACGAGGCCATCCCAGGAGCTGGGCGCCGCCTGGTACCGTCGATATATCCCCTGTAATCAGGATGCGCTTTCCCCTAGCATTAATCCAATCAATAGGATCGATGATGGATATCGATCATAATAATCTCAGCAGATTAGACCTCAACCTTCTCGTTGCCTTCGATGCGCTTCTGGCCGAGCGCAGCGTGACAAAAGCCGCCAAGCGCATTGGGCTTGGCCAATCGGCCATGAGCCACAATCTGGCAAGGCTCCGCCGCCTATTTGGCGACGAACTCTTTACGCGCGGGGCCGATGGCATGCGGCCAACGCCGCGGGCCCTCGCCCTCGCAGATCCCGTCCGCACTGCTCTTGGAAAAATCCAGTCGGCGGTGTTGCAGAGTGATGCCTTCGATCCTGGAACGGCGAACAGGGTCTTCCGGATCGGGCTCGCCGACTCGATCGAGGTGGCGATTCTCCCAGCGCTTGTCGAACGGCTGCGATCGGAGGCCCCGGACGTGTCGTTAAGGCTCCGCTCCTCGAACCGGAGCGATGTCTTAGGCGAGCTTGATACGGGACAGCTTGATCTTGGCATCGGCGTCTTCGAACACGGCCAGATTCATCACATCCGCCGGCCGCTCTATACGGACCATTTTTTGTGCCTGTTCAGCCCCGAGCGCCTGGGCGTGATGCCACCCGTGTCCCTGGAGGATTATTTAGGCTTCCCACACATCTTGACGAGCCTGGCAGATGACTCGCGGGGCGTCGTAGACGAGGCACTGGCGAAGCGGAAGCTTAAACGGAAAGTCGTGATGACCACGCCGGGCTTTCTCGCTGTCCCATTCGTGGTGCGGCGCGCGCGCGTGATCATCACCATGCCATCGCGGCTGGCGCGCTATTTCGCTGAAGCCTTCGACCTGACAACCAGTCCGGTTCCTATCGAACTGCCGCGCTTCACAATCTCTTTGCTTTGGCACGGAAGCTTCACTCAAGACCCGAGCCATCTTTGGTTGCGCCAGACCATCGCATCGCTTGTTGCCGAAGACAGCCTTGAACTCTGACGGCAATGGGACCTACTGCCCGAGTGCGCCAAGGCAACTCCCCAAGTTGCAATAAGGGGGTTATGTTCTCGCGCCATGACCTGCAAGAATCGTCGAACCGCATGGCAACGGCACGACGAATAGAATCCAATCAACCGCCGAGGGGAACTGCCATGACCGGAAACACAGACGCAAATGCACCCGCTGAGCATCAAGACGCGCTCAGCGAGGTCTTGGCCGACAAATGGTGGACTGTTGGCCTCCGCGGCCTGATTGCTATCATTTTTGGTCTTATCTGCATTTTTGTGCCCGCAGCGGCGATTCTCACGCTCATTATCTTCTTCTCGGCCTATATGCTGGTCGATGGCGCTCTGGCCATCGCGTCTGGGATCAAGGCCGCGCGCAACGGCAAGCGGTGGGGCTTGCTGATTCTAGAGGGCATCGTCGATCTTGCTGCGGGCGCGATCGCCTTTGTTTGGCCCGGCATCACCGCCGTCGCCTTCGTCCTTCTGGTCGGCGTCTGGGCTGTTATTTCCGGCGGGTTGTTGTTCGCCGCTGCCTTTTCTTTGAAATTCGACCATGGCCGCTGGTGGCTCGTGCTTGCGGGCATCACCTCCGTCATTTTCGGCATCCTGTTGCTGGTCTCGCCGGTCGTGGGCGCGGTCGTGCTCACGTGGTGGGTTGGGGCCTACGCAATCGCTTTTGGCATCATGCTCATCATCCTCGCCTTCAAACTGCGCGGTAAGAAGGAAGAGCACGCGGCGAAGGCATAGCCCCCCGCAGATCTTGCAACGACGGCCTGGCCGGCTTGAAGCGAAAACGCCTCTTGCCAACAGGTGAGAGACCCCGCGAAAATTGAAGGAGCGGCGCTCAACGGCGCCGCTCTTTCCCGATGGCCTGCCCTCGGCAGCTTCAACGCACGGGACAAAGGCGCGACCTCGCGCCGTTGTGATCCCTCAGCACGTTGGTTTGTGGGAGCAAGCGCGGCACACTATGGCCCATGCAAGACCCATTTACCTTCGAAGACCCTTTTGCCTTCAACGACATGCTCGTCCGCTTGAGTGTTTTCGCCGGCCTGTTTGTCGTGTTCGCCGTGGTCGAACTCTTGCTCCCCCGGCGAAAACTGGTTGCCTCGAAAGGGCGACGATGGCTGACCAATATCGGCATCAGCGCGACGGCCGGCGTTTTGCTGCGCCTGATGGCGGCATTGGCGGTGCCGCTAACGGCGATTGCGGCCGCGCTCTACGCCCAGGAGAAGGGACTTGGCCTCCTCAACGCCGTGTCCTGGCCCGCATGGATGAAAATCGTGATCGCGCTCGTGGCACTCGACCTTGCCATCTGGGCGCAGCATCTCGTTTCTCACAAGGTCTCGATCCTGTGGCGGCTGCATAAAGTACATCACGCCGACCGCGACATTGATGTCACGACGGCGATCCGCTTCCACCCCATCGAGATCGCATTGTCCATGCTGTGGAAAATCGTTGTAGTGGTCTCACTTGGTGCCTCGCCTCTCGCGGTCTTCCTGTTCGAGGTGATCCTCAACGGGTGCGCCATGTTCAATCACGCCAATATCGATCTGCCGCGCCCAATCGACAGAGCGGTGCGCCTACTGATCGTGACGCCGGACATGCACCGGGTGCACCACTCAGTCTACCGCAGCGAGCACGACTCCAATTTCGGCTTCAACCTGTCGGTTTGGGATCGGCTGTTCCGGACTTACACGGCGCAACCAAGCGACGGCCATCTTGGGATGCGCATCGGGCTCACCCCCTATCAGACCGAAGAGCCAACGCGCTTTGGCTGGAGTCTCGTCCTGCCATTCCGGAAGCCGGCGGTGCCGGTGCCTGACCACGCCACTGCGTCCCCTCAGGACAGGCAAGAGGCGCAAGACGCCACGCCGCGCGGCTGAGAAAATTCTCTCTAAAAGAAGTTCATGGGGAAGTAGCGCAGGAACATCTCTTCGTAGCGGCCGCGCGCATGCACCTGCTCAAGTGCATAGTTCAGGATCTGGGTGAGCTGGCGATTGCCTCTCTTTACGGCGATCCCGACGCCCTCGCCAAAGAAGCGGGAATCGAGATAGGGCCCTCCGCGAAATTCGCAACATCGCTCGCTATCAACCCCGTTGAACCAGAATGTCAGCGTAATGCCATCGCCGAAAACGAGATCGATGGCTCCGTCTTTCAGCGCCTTCTGGGCCGCCTCGCTTGTATCAAACGCGGCAATGGCTGCCCCGGGAAAGAACGTCTTCAGATAGGCCTCGTGACCACTATTCTTCGCCACGCCAACTTTCAGACCTTTGATATTCTCGGGCCGGACAGTCTTGAGTTCGCTCTCTTTGCGTGCAGCAAAACGCGCGGGCGTGGCGTAGTAGCGCGACGTGAAGTCGGAGGATTTCAAGGCCTCCGCCGTGATGCGGATCGAGGCAATAGCTGCGTCTGCTTCGCCGCTCTCCAAGGCCGGTATGAGACTGCTCCAATTGGTCGCTTCGATCTCACATTGGACCTCAAGCACCTCGCAGATGGCTTGGGCTAAATCCACATTGAAGCCCGTCAGCGCTCCCACCTCGTCATAGTAGTGAAACGGTGGATAGTCGGAATCGGTCACAAAACGGATCTTCGTGATCCCTTTCATGTCGGGTTTCGGCCTGGACGCGGTCCCCTGCCAGCTATCGGGGACGATGGACTTCGGCTTTGGGGCCTGCGCAAAGGCCGCGAATGGCACGAGGCAGAAAGCCCCAAGAGCCAAAAGAACGAAGCCTATCGGCATCGCTGCTCGTCTCATCATCGGAAAATCACCACGCCGCCATCTTGTATTCCCGTCTTAGCGCGGCTTCGCAGCCACCGCCAGACCGGCACTCCACTTTTTGATTGCATAATCCGTTTCTACTGTCTTTGCTTGCATTGCTTCCAGCGCTACGCCTAAGTCGGAATAATAATTGCCTCTCACCCAAAAAGAGAAAGAGAGGGAATGCCTGCAGGTGTATTATTGGATTCATACTCGTTTTATTTGTTCGCGAGCCCAAAACAGCTTTGCAGGGCCACCCGCCCGGTAGCGCGGAAGCGCCGTTATCCGTTGAAGAAGAGTATGGCTTCCTCGTGGGCCGCTATGTGGACGCGGCAAACCTCTCGGAGGCCTCCTCCCTTGCGGAATGATGGGGAGTCCATCCGCACGGGGTCCTGATCACAACGGGGATTATGACCGAGGAGGCGTACACAGCGGCTTTGGCGGACTCCGCCGGAGTTGCTTACAAAACGGCGCTTTCAGCTGACGACGTCACCATTCCAGATCATGCAACTTTGCGCCGGTGCTTGCATGCCGGTCTCATGAAAAACGCCCATCAGAAATACGGCTTCTTACTCGCGCAACCCCGCCTCCGCCCTTCCACCTTCCGCGCGCTGATGGCACATCTGCCGCCTAGCCGCTTCACGCTCGCATCGCGCCGCCCGCGCCTCAGTGCCCGGCTCAAAGTGGCTGCATGGCGGGATTGGGTGCCGTGCATCGGCGGCCTTACGTTGCTTTGCGCAGGTCTCATAGCACCACTCGCAACGGTTTCGGCCGTCTCGCTTCTATTTGCGGCCTTTTTTATCCCGGTCATTGCGCTCCGCGCTTCGGCTGCCCTGGAACTTGCCGACGCAGGCGCGGCTACACCTCACTCTAGCGATGGCCGCCGTCCTCGTTGATCCACACGGTGAGTGATCGCTTCCGGCGCTTCCAGGCAGGCTGCTTCGTTGCAGCCTCAGGACCGGGAGCAAGGACTTTGTCCCCCCGGACTACGCCCCCCAGGCCGCAAGCGATTGTATGTAGGGAGAGCGTCAACACCCGCCCGCGGGGGAACGCCCATCGAACGTATTACGCGGACATTCTGCGGACACGCCCTCTTTGGGTGCCCTTCCCTTATCGCCTAAGTCATTGAAAAGATTGGAGCGGGTGAGGCGAATCGAACGCCCGACACGTAGCTTGGGAAGCTACTGCTCTACCACTGAGCTACACCCGCCCGTCACCACACTGCGTAGCCTTTCCAGGAGGCCGCGGAAAGAAAGAAATGCAATAAGGCCTCTCGCAAGGGTGAACGCCGAAGGGCTTACGGTTAATAATAGGCCACTTGTTAATGTGCTCGAATCAGAAACATAGACGACGGAGATTCGTGATCACAACCGTACTCGCTACGCCCCTATCCAAGTTTTCAGACCCGGACCACACCGCGGACGGCGCGCGCCGCGCGCGTGTCGCGCTGGAGGCGCTTCGTACGCTCTGGATAAACACAGGGACCCTCTGCAACATTGCCTGCAGCAATTGCTACATTGAATCTAGCCCGACGAATGACGAGCTCGTCTATATCTCTCGGTCCGAGACGACTCTCTATCTTGACGAGATCGAGCGTGACGGCTGGCCCGTGACAGAGATCGGATTTACCGGCGGCGAGCCGTTCATGAACCCTGAAATGCTCGGCATCCTCGCAGACGCATTGGACCGCGGCTTTTCCGTCCTTATCCTGACAAATGCGATGCAGCCAATGTTGCGGCCGGCTGTACAAGACGGATTGCTGGAATTGCACAAGGCGCACAGGGACCGTCTTCACCTGCGTGTCAGTCTGGACCATTACTCGATGGCGCTCCACGACGAGGAGCGTGGCAGCGGGTCGTTCGACAAGACGCTCGAAGGCGTGGACTGGCTTGCGGAACACGGCTTCTCCATCGCTCTTGCAGGGCGCACCTGCTGGGGCGAAACGGAGACGGACACGCGAGCGGGCTATGCGGCACTGATCAAAGCACGAGGTTGGCCCGTACGTGCAGCCGATGCAGACTCGCTCATATTGTTCCCGGAGATGGATGAGCAGGCCGATGTGCCTGAGATTACCGATGACTGTTGGGACATACTCGGACGGTCGCCATCGGATGTCATGTGCGCCTCAAGCCGCATGGTCGTGAAGCGCCGGGGCGATAGCGCGCCAGTGGTCCTGCCTTGTACGCTCCTGACCCAAGACCCAGCGTTCGACATGGGGCAGACGCTGGCCGCGGCAACGCGTGCCGACGGCGGTATGTTCGACCATGGCGCCGTCAAACTTAACCATCCGCATTGCGCAAAGTTCTGCGTTGTTGGAGGCGGCAGCTGTTCGGCCGCAGAATAGGAGCGCCCTATGACCTGGCGCAGCGGCGCAAGGGCTTCCACTATTGCGGCTCAATAAAAAGCCTTTTGGTAACACAATCACCATTGTTTCCCGCGGCGAAAAGTCGCTAATTAGTTGTCGAATCAGAACAATGCACGAGGGAAAAATGGGAAAAAAATCTCCGCAACAAACCGATGTGGTCGTCGGGCACAACATCCGGTTTTGGCGGCTTGAGAGAAAGATGTCCCAAACCGACCTTGCAAATGCACTCGGGCTCACGTTTCAGCAGATCCAAAAATACGAGAATGGAGCCAACCGGGTGGGTGCCAGCCGGCTGATGCAAATCGCCGAAGCTTTGGGCGTGGCAATCCACGTCTTCTTCGACGGCGCAGGCAACCAAGCGGCGGAGACGGAATCGCCGATCAAATTTGTCGCCGATCAGCAGGCCCTGCGTCTGGTGCGAGCATTCGCAGATATTGATGACGCAACGCTGCGGCGTTCGGTCGTCACTCTGGTCGAGGGCATCGCGGAAAGCCGGCCTAAATCCAGCGGATCGACCTAGGGGCTCGCGCCAACCTAGTTTCGCTTTATGGGAGGCGTTTCGCACTCCCCAAACTCGGCGGCATTTTGTTCGATTCCCGCCAGGTCGGACTCGGCCATTTTGAGATACTGCACGAAGGTGTGGAGTTCGTGTTGAAGCCTTTCGATGATGGCGTAGCCCAACAGAACGAGGAGCGATCTCGACCATTGCGGCCATCCCGCGGTGGGATCTGGGTCCGAGAGGTCGCCGATCTGGCCGTCTTCGGTCTTCAGATAGTCGCCTACCGATAGCTTTGCTTGCAGCCCGTAGGGTCTCCTGGTCACGCTGCTTCCTCCTGCGGTTTGCACTGCCAAGCGGCCGGGAAGCCCGGACCAATCAGCCTATGCTACGTTTTCAACCGATGTGTGTGATGACGTTGCATGGGCGCCCCTGGCCGCGTTGCTCGCGCGATGGACGCATTGGGCCTGCAGAGCGTCCCGCCATGATGTGATCCACGCGCACACATCAAAGCGCTGGTTTAATGTGCGACAGGATCCGCCAGCGCGCACAACGTGCAGCACGGCTCACCTTTGATATTGAGACGGGTAGCATCACGCAGCACGGCCACTTCCGACCTCCATACAAGTCGCATGCTGAAGTAAGACCAACTTGCAACGTCTTGAGGCAAGTATTGTGGGAAGACCCGCTCTCCCGGACCAAGCCAATTGCTCGGAGATGCCAGCACAGATCGTGGCGGTGACCTGGAGCGCTTCGACCTCTTGAACGAGATCCAGAGATCGATTCTCATACGGAGAATGTGTTGCTGCCAATGGCCTGCCCCACCGAATGAGTGGCGGACTAAAAGTTTTACATCTGGAGATTGCTAGTCAAGGCAGCCAGCGAAAAAGTCGCACCAAGCCTACTGCTCCGTGGACGACGTGTCTTCGTCTGCCGTTTTGATCTCAAAGGGGAGTTCGAAGCTCGCTGACTTCTTTCCGAGCTTGTCCGTGAACTTTAGCTCCGCCACATACTTGCCGGCGGGCGCCTCCGTAAAATCGATCGTCAGAGCTGTCATCACCTCCATGTTTTCATCGCGACTGTCGAACGTGAAGGTGCCGAAGGCTTCCTGCTCGCCGAGAACTGTGCCCTCGCTGTCTTTCAGGACGAGGTCGGAGACCAGCTCCGCGCGGTTCAATCCGTTTTTTAGCTTCCAAGTGAACCCGACTGGTTCCACATAGATGAAGAGCTTCTCTCCCGGCTTGAAGACATGGTCCGGACGGGGATCATAAATGCCATACCCCGTGGGAGCCCCCTTGACGAAGAGGGCTTCGCGGAAGAGAAGCGGGCCGGAATCCCAAATCTTCAAAACGGCCTTGCGCATCGTGTTGTAGGCTTCGAGATCCTTGCCGCTTTTCGCCTCGGCCTTGGCGCGCTTTGCAGGTTCGGTCACAGACTGCGCATGGGCGGCGCGCTCTGTACCCAGGCACACCACGAGAGCGAGTAAAACAGCGGTCGTCGCGTATTTCATCGTAGCCTCTCCGAAAATCTCGCAAATAAATGTCGCGCAATGAAGCAAACGACAATCGCATACGCTTGGTTCTTTCGCCACTGTGGCCACAAGGGAAATCGGCCGCACTGTTCTGCAGAAGCGCCTCGTTCTACACTAAATCCATGACCACAATCGGCTGAAGCGCTCGCCGACCCCGCCGTGAGGGGCGTCTATCTCGCCCTTTGTCTCGCTCTGGTCCTGATTCCTCTGGTGCCCCTCTGGCTCTGGACCCGCAAACGGGCGAAAGCCGGCACTGTGGACCGGCCGCCTTTCATACGCGTGGCGCTCCTGACACTGCTGTGGCTGGTGGTCAATGCCATCACTCTAGGCTTCATGATGTGGGCCGACACGGTCAACGGTGTTGCCGGCTGAGCCTGCTCAGAACGGATTGTCTTCCGACTTCCCACGCGTTGCAAAGAACTCTCGTGCCGCGGCGAACACGACGGGACTCAGCAGCGCAAGTGCGATCAAATTGGGGATCGCCATGAGCGCGTTGAGCGTGTCGGCGAGCAGCCAGATGAAACTGAGTTTGACGGTCGCGCCAACAATCGGCGCCAGCGACCACACGACCCGGAACGGAATGATGACCTTCGTGCCCAGGAGATATTGCCAAGACCGCTCGCAGTAATAGCTCCAGCCAAGCAGCGTCGTGAAGGCGAAGACTGCGAGCGCGATGGACGTAATGTGACCGCCCACGCCCGGTAGCGCCGACTCAAAGGCGTAGGACGTCAACTCCGCGCCGTTCCTACCGCTCGTCCAGGCCCCCGTGGTCAGGATCACCAAGGCAGTGAACGTACACATGACGATGGTGTCGATGAACGTGCCCAGCATGGCGAGGAGGCCCTGGCTGACCGGGCCTTTACACTCGGCGGCAGCGTGGGCGATTGGCGCCGAGCCGAGCCCCGCTTCGTTAGAGAACACGCCGCGCGCCACACCGAAGCGGATTGCCGCCCACACGGCCGCGCCGGCAAAGCCACCGGTCGCCGCGATGGGCGAGAAGGCATGGGTGAAGATCAACCGGAAGGCGGCTGGCACCGCCTCGATGTTCAGCCCGATGACCACTAGGCCAGCGCCGATATAACAAATCGCCATAAGCGGGACGAGCTTGCCGGCGACAGCGGCGATGTACTGAACGCCGCCGACAAGCACCGTGCCTACGAAGATCGCCAGCACGACGCCCGTTACCCAGTACGGAACGCCAAAAGAGGCCTCCAGAGCGTCGGCGACGGAGTTTGCCTGCACCGTATTGCCGATGCCGAATCCCGCTAGCCCCGCGAACACCGCGAAGCAGGCGCCAAGCCACGCCCAGTTCTTCCCGAGCCCGTTCTTGATGTAATACATCGGGCCGCCGACATATCTGCCGCGATCATCGACTTCGCGGTAGCGCACGGCCAATACGGCCTCGGCGAACTTCGTGGCCATGCCGACTAGTGCCGTCATCCACATCCAGAACACGGCGCCCGGCCCACCGATGAAGATTGCCGTGGCCACGCCGGCGATATTGCCCGTACCGATGGTCGCGGCGAGCGCGGTCATCAGCGCATTGAAGGGGGTGATCTCGCCTTTGCCCTCGGGAACGCGCCCGCGCCACAACAGAACAAAGGCGAGGGGCAGATCCCGTATAGTACGGAACCGCAAACCAAAGGTCAGGAGAAGTCCGACGCCGAGCAGAAGCACCAGCATGGGAACGCCCCATACGACCCCGCTCAACCATTCGACAGCCGATGTGAGCGCCTGCATGATAGCTTTCCCCCGTTTGATCGATTATTTGCTGCCCCAGCGTGATCGGGCAGATTGCCCCTAGCGGAAATGCTTGGACAGTTTCAAGCCTTGGGCTTGATAATGTGAGCCAATGCCTTGCCCGTAAAGGGTCTCTGGGACCTCGGTCAAGCGGTCATAGACGAGCCGACCGACAATCTGACCGTCTTCGACGATGAACGGGATATCGAGACTGCGGACTTCGAGTACAGCCTTGGCGCCCGGCACCTTGCCCTCAGCATAGCCGAACCCTGGGTCGAAGAAGCCCGCATAGTGAACGCGATATTCACCGATCATGGGATCGAACGGCGCCATCTCGGCCACATATTCAGGCGGGACGGAAACGCTTTCCTTGGACGCCAGGATGTAGAATTCGTGCGGATCGAGGACGAGGCGTTTGTCGCCGCCAAGATGCACGGTCTCCCAGAACTGCGCCACATCGTAGGCGCCGACATTGTCCACATCGACGACGCCCGCATAGCGGCGCGCGCGATAGCCAACCAGCCCGCCAGACTCGAGGGGAGCCAGGCTGATGCGCAAATTAAGCCCTTCGCGGATCGCAGCTTCGCCTTCCACTAGCCCAACGTCTGAGTGGATAGCGCGCAAATGCTTGTCGCCCACGCGTCCGGGCTGCTCGCCCTCCTGCTGGCTGACGCGGCGGCGAAAGCGAATCTGGTTGAGGCGCGAGCCAGTGCGCACCTTGATGGAGAAGGTGCGCGGGCAAATCTCTGTATAGAGTGGCCCCGAGTAGCCCTCACCAACGCTATCGAAGCTATCCTGATAGTCGGCGATGAGGCGCGTGAAGACGTCGAGCCGGCCTGTCGAGCTCTTAGGGTTCGCAAAGCCAGCCACGGTTGCGCGCAAGTTCAAGTGCTCAGCGAGGGGGACGAGATACACGCAGCCTGCTTCGAGGACAGCGCCCTTCGTGAGGTCGATCTCATGGAAGGTGAGACCCGCGAGCTTATCGCGCACGGTCGATTTGGTGCCGGGGAGAAAGCTCGCCCGAATGCGATAGGCAACCCGCCCGAGCCGAAGATCGAGACTGGCAGGCTGAATCTGGCCTTCCTCGATTGCGGGCGCCCCGGCAATCTCTCCGCCTGCGATGAGAGCCCGAAGGGCCTGGCTGGGCAGGACCCCGGTTCGAGAAAGCGCGCGGCTCGCGCTTCCTGCGGGAATATCCGGGGTCTCCTCCGGGAGGCCTTCAAAAAGCTGGTCGGATTGGTTCATCATCGATCTTCTTGGCATCTACGCCGCGCGTGGTCACTCTAAGCTCGGCCTTCTCCCCTGGATTCACAAGAGCCTTTAGGCTGAGGAAGGCTTGACTGGGGCGCCGCGTGGCGCAATTAATCCTCCTCGTGGTGATTTGGCCGGCCGGCTTGCAGCCACGTAAAACAAGTCGCTAAAAGGCCGTGGACGCGCAATTCCCGGCTTTTGGCGGCTGCCAAATCCGGGTTTTTTTGTGCTGCCGGCCGCCGGAAAAACGTTCGAGGAGTGTTTGGTCATGGCCGGGAAAACGAAGAGCCGCCGCGAGAACTGGAGCGCCGCCACAAAGCTGGTGCAGGAGGGCACGCTGCGCAGCCAATTTGGCGAGACGTCCGAGGCCCTCTTCCTCAATTCCGGCTACGTCTATGACAGCGCAGAGGAGGCGGAAGCGCGTTTCAAGGGTGAGGCCGACGGCTATGTCTATAGCCGCTACGCGAACCCAACGATCTCCATGTTCGAAGATCGCATGCGTGCGCTTGAAGGGGCCGAGGCGGCCCGAGGCATGGCGAGCGGCATGGCGGCTGTTGCGGCCTCGCTTCTATGCCACCTCAAGGCCGGAGATCACGTGGTCTCTGGCCGCGCATTGTTTGGAAGCTGCCTCTATATCGTGGATGACCTGCTGCCCCGTTACGGCATCGCCTCGACACTGGTCGACGGCCGCGATCTCGCTGCCTGGGAGGCTGCGGTTCAGCCCAACACGCGTGCCTTCTTCTTCGAGACGCCGACCAACCCCGTGCTTCAACTGGTCGACATTGAGGGCGTGGCGAAGATCGCCAAACACGCCAACGCGCTCACCATCGTCGACAACGTGTTCGCAACACCCCTCGGCCAGCGGCCCCTGGAGCTTGGCGCAGATATTGTCGTCTATTCGGCGACCAAACATATTGACGGGCAAGGGCGCTGTTTGGGTGGGGCGGTGCTCGGCCCAAAAGAGTTTATTGAGGAGACCTTGCACACCTACCTGAAACACACCGGACCCTCGCTCAGCCCCTTCAATGCATGGGTGTTGCTGAAGGGCTTGGAGACGCTGCCCTTGCGCGTTGCGCGCCATTGCGAATCCGCGGCCCGCGTCGCCGACCTCCTTGCCGAACACGCCGCGGTGCGCCGCGTCTATTATCCAGGGCGCGAAGACCATCCGCAGCACGCGCTCGCCAAGAAGCAGATGGCCTTTGGCGGACCCATGGTCGCCTTCGAGATTGGGGATGCGAAGGAGGATGCCTTCGCCGTTCTGAACGCGCTTGAGCTCTTCAGGATTAGCAACAATCTCGGAGATGCGAAGAGCCTGGCCACCCATCCAGCAACCACCACCCATCAACGTCTCACACCCGAGACACGGGAGGAGCTCGGCATTTACGACAACACGATCCGGCTGTCTGTCGGTCTTGAGGACGCGAACGATCTGGAAGCCGATATCGACCAGGCCCTTGCGGCCGCAAAGTAGCGAAAAGCAAAGAAATGGCTGAGCCCGCGAACATCAAAGACGCTACAGGCCTTCTCGCCACACTGGTGGGGTTTGACACCACGAGCGCGAAATCCAATCTCGAACTGATCGCCTTTGTCCGGGACTATTTGGACGGCCATGACATCGCCTCGACCCTGGTGCCAAGCGGCGATGGGAAGAAGGCGTGCCTGTTTGCAACGATTGGCGAGGGCGAGGGCGGCATCGGGCTTTCTGGCCATAGCGACTGTGTGCCAGTGACCGGCCAAGACTGGACGTCCGATCCCTTCACGCTGACCGAGAGGGACGAGAAGCTCTACGGGCGAGGCACGTGTGACATGAAAGGCTTCATCGCTTGCGTGCTCTCCTCAATACCGCTGTTCAAATCGGCACCGCTGAGCGAGCCCATCCACATCATCGTCTCCTATGACGAAGAGGTGGGGTGTCTGGGTGTACGCCCGATGATCGCACGCTTTGGCGTGGATCTCCCGCGCGCACGGGTGGTCATCGTTGGTGAGCCGACAAGTATGCAGGTGATCGATGGTCACAAATGCATCGACGTCTACTCCACGACGGTCACCGGCAAGGAGGCCCATTCCAGCATGCCGGCGCTTGGCGCTAATGCGATCTCCGCGGCATCGAAACTCGTTGAGGAGATCGACCGCTTAGCAGCAGAGGTCGCCGCGAGCGAAAACGATCCCCATTTCGACCCACCCTACTCCACTGTCATGGTCGCCATGATCGATGGTGGGACGGCGCCCAATATCGTTCCCAGAAATTGCGAGGTCCGCTGGCAGCTCCGCGGGCTTCCCGGCACCGAGGCCAAGGATGTTCCATCGCGTCTCTCGGACTTCGCAAACCGGAGCCTTCTCCCGGAGATGCGGAGCGCGGCACCTGATGCTGCGATCGAAACCGAAACGCAAACGTCGGTACCCGCCTTCTCCGCCGGACCAAAGTCCGATGCCGTTTCCTTGGCCATGAGTTTGACCGGAGCAAACCGCGCCAGCGGCGTGTCCTATGCGACAGAGGCCGGGCTCTTCCAGGATGCGGGCTGTCCTGCTGTGGTCTGTGGACCAGGCGACATCGCGCAAGCTCATGCAGCCGATGAATTTGTGTCGATCGCACAGCTCGAGGCGTCCTTGCAATTTCTTGCCAAGCTCATGGAGCGTTTGCAGACGTGAGGGCCTACTCGATCCCAAACTCTTTCGGATCGAAATTGTAGCGCGCGTTGCAGAATTCGCACGTGACCCATAGCTCGCCGTCCACGACCATGTCGCTCATATCCTCGTCTGAGAAGCGCTTGAGCATGTCCTCGACACGTGTCCGCGAGCAACTGCAATAGGTCTTGAGCGAAATAGCGCGAAAGACACGCACCTGCTCTTCGTGAAACAGGCGATAGAGAAGCCGTTCCGGCGCCAGCAACGGATCGAGCAATTCGTGATCCTCAACGGTCTCGGCTAACGCCTTGGCTCGGTTCCAGTCTTCCTCGAAGGCTTTAGGCGTTACGAGGCCGCCCTCGCGCGTGAGCTTTTGGACCAGAAGGCCGCCAGCGCGCCAAGTCCAGGTGCCCTCGCCGTTCTCGGCCGCTTGGAAATGCCGGGCAACCGCAAGCCGGATAAAGCTCGGCAGCTGCTCCGACTGCTGGAAGTATGTGTCTGCGGCCTCGGTGAGGCTTGAGCCTTCGAGTGGCACAACGCCTTGATAGCGCTCCGCATCCACACCGCGATCGATGGTCATCGCCAGGTGCCCTTGCCCGAGCAGGGCTGGCTCGAGCGCGGCCAGCCGCGCCTCATCGAACCGGGCATAAGCCCGCAAGGAACCCGGCACCACGAAGTCCGCAACGAGGAGATCGACGGGACCGTCGGTTGAGGCTTGCAAGATCAGCTTGCCGTCGGATTTCAGTGATGCGCCAAGAAGCGCGGTGAGTGCTACCGCCTCTCCGAGCAGACGCGAAACCGGCTCTGGGTAGGCATGGCGCGATAAAACTGTATCGACAGTCGGCCCGAGCTTGACCAAGCGCCCCACAACGTCCGCCTGCTCGGCCTGAAACGGCAGGACAAGGTCATCCGCAGGCACAGCAATCTCAATCGCACCTTTCAGCGCTGGATCGCTCACCGCTGACCTCTGCGTGCGAGTTTCTTGGCTGGCTTCTTATTGGCCGGCCGCTTCTTGACCGCTCTCTTCTTGACTGTCGTTTTCTTCGCGACCGGCTTTTTCGCGGTTGTTTTTTTCGCCGCGGCACGGTGCACGGAACGCTTCGGCGCTTTGGCGCTCGCGGCCTTCTTTGCAGGCCTCCGCTTCGCCGCGGATTTTTTGACCGCAAGGCGGCCCTTGTTGAGACACCACACGAGAATGGCCTTCTGCACGTGGAGCCGGTTTTCCACCTCGTCCCAAACCGCCGATTGCGGTCCGTCTATCACAGCGTCCGTGACCTCATCGCCGCGATGAGCTGGCAGGCAGTGCATGAAAATGGCCTCAGGTTTGGCCTGCGCCATTAACGCCTCATCCACCCGGAAAGGCTCGAGCGCTGCTTTGCGCGTCTCCACATCCTTGTCACCCATGGAGACCCACGTATCAGTCACCACACAGTCCGCCCCTTGAGCTGCCGCGTGTGCATCGGCCGTGACCTCGATCACGGCGCCTTCCGCGCGCGCCCAGACCAACAAGTCCGGCGCAGGAGCGAATTCCGGCGGTGTTGCCATGCGCAAGGTGAAGCGGAAACGGGCCGCCGCATGGACCCAGGAGGTTGCGACATTGTTCGCATCCCCCAGCCAAGCAACGACACGCCCATTGATGGGTCCCTTGCGCTCTTCGAATGTCAGAATATCCGCCATGATCTGGCAGGGATGCGACCGGGCCGTCAGGGCATTGATCACCGGAATGTCCGCATAAGCGGCAAACTCGGTGAGCGTCTCATGCGGTCCGGTCCGAACCATGATGGCATCCACATAGCGCGACAAGACACGCGCGGTGTCGGCAATTGTCTCGCCGCGGCCAAGCTGCATGTCCTGGGCATTCAGCACAATGGCTGCGCCGCCAAGCTTGTGGATCGCCATCTCGAAGGAAACGCGCGTTCGCGTCGATGGCTTCTCGAAAATCATGGCAAGCACGGCGCCAGCAGGAACGGACAACGCCTTTGGCACCTTGCGCGCCTTCTTCAGCGTGGCGGCAGCCTCGAGAATGGTGCGCAAGGTCGCGCCGTCCAGGGCGTCGAGATCGAGAAAATGCGTTGGCGGCTGGGGCATGGAAGGCAGGTCTTTGATGAAGGGTTTCAGAAAGAGGGTCTGGGAAAGAGGGTTTTGGACAGGAGGTCTTAGACGAAGTGTCTCAGATAAGGTTTAAGCGTTTTCGGCGTTGCCGGATTTCAGAGTGCTGCAGGCGGCGTCGATCGTGGCACACGCAAGGTCGATCTCATCTTCGCTCACGATCAGCGGCGGCAACAGACGCACCACATTGTCACCTGCTGGGACCGTAAGCATGCCCCGCTCTCTTAGAGCCGCCAGGAGCGTGACATTCTCGGGCTTGCACTGCAGGCCCATCATGAGCCCCTGGCCCCGAACCTCGTTGATAATATCGCTGTGCTCATCGGCAAGACCGGCGAGCCTTTGCTTCAACCTCAGGCCCATTTGCGCCACATGTTCGAGAAAACCAGGCGCCAAAATCACATCGAGGACGGCATTGCCGACCGCCATGGCCAACGGGTTGCCGCCAAATGTCGAGCCGTGCGTTCCAGGGGTCATGGCTTGGCCAACGGCTTCCGTGGTCAGGCAGGCACCAACGGGAAAGCCGCCGCCGAGCCCTTTGGCCGAGGCCATGATATCCGGCGTCACTTCCGCCCATTCATGCGCATAGAACCGCCCGGTACGCCCGACACCGGATTGCACTTCGTCGAGCACGAGGAGAAGGCCCGCCTCATCGCACAGCGCCCTTAGATCTTGCAGGAAGCGGTAGGGCACCTCGCGCATGCCCCCCTCACCCATGATCGGCTCCAGCAGCACGCCCGCGGTCTCATCACCAATGGCCGCCTTGACCGCATCGATATCGAAGCCGGCGACCTGATCGAACCCATCCACGGGCGGACCGAAGCCTTCCAAATGCTTGGCTTGGCCTCCGGCCGCGATGGTCGCCAGGGTCCTGCCATGAAAAGCGCCCTGGAAGGTGATCAACCGGTAGCGCTCCTGCGCCTCATTGGCGAAGTGGTAGCGGCGCGCGGCTTTGATCGAGGCTTCCACCGCCTCGGCCCCGGAATTTGTAAAGAACACGCGGTCGGCGAAACTAGCATCGCAGAGGCGCTGCCCAAGCCGTTCCTGCTCCGCAATATGATGCAGGTTTGAGACGTGCCAGACCTTCTCGGCCTGATCTTGAAGCGCCTCGATCAGAGCGGGATGGGCGTGGCCGAGCGCTGTGACGGCGATACCGCTTGAGAAGTCGAGATAGCGCGTTCCGGCCTCCGTGAAGAGAAAGGCGCCCTCTCCCCGCGCGAAGGACAATTCGCTGCGGGCATATGTCGGAAGTAGGGCCGACATGAATCTTTCGTGTTCCTGAAACAAAATTGCCGCCGACCGGCGGCAGCAAGCAAAGTCAGAGTGTTAGGTCTGCTCCGAGGTGGAGTCAATCAGTCCTCATGACCGTCTTATCCAACGTTTCTCCACTCTTCTGTCAACGCATGGGTTTGTGCTCCGACAAGAGAAATGGCAGAATCGGCTTGTTCCGGTGGAAAACGGGGCACCCAAGCGTGGCGGACGCTTGTCGGTTTCCACCGGGGTTAGTAGGGTAATAATCGCTCGGCTACCAGATGTCGTAGGTGCTGTGGGCGCCGAAGCGGTCATTTCTCAGCAGTAAATTCGAGTAATTCGAAAAACACCGTCTTTCATGACGGGGGGACTCTGAGTCCAAACGAGGAGGCAAACATGGCTTGGACTGACGAACGAGTAGAACTGCTGAAAAAGCTCTGGTCTGAGGGACTGAGTGCCAGCCAAATCGCGGGTCGCTTAGGCGGCGTGACCCGTAATGCGGTTATCGGCAAGGTCCATCGGCTCGGACTTTCGGGGCGCGCGACCAGTTCCCGGTCAAGCGTTCCACGGCCAAGGCGCAATCACACGCCGCGGCAGAGCCGAGCGCCCTCGCTCACCTTTGGCACGCGCGGCAATGCTGCGTTGAAGCCGACCTACGAGGCGGAGTTCGAGGCGACACCCGCTCCGGCACAGGTCGAGGAGTTGGTTATCCCGCTGCACGAGCGGGCGACCATCCTTACGCTGAACGAGTCGATGTGCCGCTGGCCCATTGGGGACCCCAGCGAAGGGTCGTTTCATTTTTGCGGACGCAAGAAAAACGGTTCGTCGCCCTATTGCGAGCATCATGCCTGCATGGCGTATCAGCCGGCTCAATCGCGACGGCGAGAGAAGCGCTCGGCCACAGGCTGAGCCTCTCTTCCATTTCCAGAAAAAGACAGAGGCGCCGCGAAAGCTGGCGCCTCTCTCATTTTCAGACGAACCAAGCCTCCCGCGAGGCCTATGCCGTCTCTTCGAGCTTGTCTGAAAAGGCGTAGCCCGCACCGCGCACGGTCCGCACAGGATCCCGCTCGGGCCCACGCATCATGGCCTTACGCAGACGGCCGATATGCACATCGACGGTGCGCTCGTCCACATAGACGTTTCGGCCCCACACGCCATCGAGCAACTGAGCACGGCTGAAGACGCGTCCAGGGCTCTGCATCAGGAATTCCAGCAACCGGAATTCCGTTGGCCCGAGATGAACCTGACGGCCATTGCGCGTCACACGATGGGACTCCCGATCAAGTTCGATATCAACGACAGTCAAAACGGTTGCGATGCGCTCCGGACTCGTGCGGCGTAAAATAGCGCGGACCCGAGCCATCAATTCGGGCAACGAAAATGGCTTGACCACATAGTCGTCGGCGCCAGTGGTGAGGCCGCGAATTCGGTCGTTCTCTTCGCTCCGCGCCGTGAGCAGGATGATGGGAATGGTCCGGCTTTCTTTGCCCACGCGCAGGCGCCGGCAAAGCTCAAGCCCGGACAGACCTGGCAGCATCCAATCCAAAACGATGAGATCGGGAGAGTTCTCCGCGATGGCAACTTCGGCCTCGTCGCCGCGATGGATAACATTCACCGCGTAACCCTCGGCCTCAAGGTTATAGCGGAGGAGAAGAGCCAGAGGCTCTTCGTCCTCAACTACCAGAACTTTTGCTCCCGCGTTCATGCCGTTCACCTGAAGCATCGCTTACGACGCCGACCCGGTCTGCGATGTGTACGCCGTGGAACTGGTCGTATCGCCCTTGGGACGCTGGTCCGTGATCGGCCGGCCATGCACAAGGTAGTAGACCGTTTCTGCGATATTTGTCGCGTGGTCGCCAACACGTTCAATGTTCTTCGCGCCGAAGAGGAGATGGGTGCACAGGCTGATATTGCGCGGATCTTCCATCATGTAAGTGAGAAGTTCGCGGAACAGCGAATTGTACATCGCATCAATTTCTTCATCCTTGTACCAAACGTCCAAAGCGCGCTCGGCATCGCGCGCGATGAAAGCATCGAGAACTTGCTTCAGCTGGGCAAGAGACAGCTCGCCCATGTGCTTCAGGCCTAGCATGAGTTGTTTGGGCTGCTGCTCGGTGACCACGGCGACGGCGCGCTTGGCGATATTCTTCCCAAGGTCGCCGATCCGCTCCAAATCGGCGGAGATACGCAAGGCCGCCATGATCTGACGCAGGTCGTAGGCCATTGGCTGGCGCCGCGCGATCATGACCACGGCCTGCTCTTCGATCTCACGCTGAAGCACATCGATTTCCTCATCCAGAGCGATCGTGTCCGCAGCGAGACGGGGATCGCGGCGCTCCAGGGCTTCGAAGGACTGCCCGAGCACCTGCTCCGCAAGACCGCCCATTTTCGCAATCTTGTTGTTCAGAAGAGCAAGCTCCTCCTCGTAAGACCTGACAATATGTTCTTTCTGTTGTTCCATGGGTGGCGAACTCCTGAGCGCCGATATCAGCCGAAGCGTCCGGTGACGTAGTCCTGGGTCCGCTGATCGGTCGGATTGGTGAAAATCGTCGAAGTCTCGTCCACCTCGACGAGTTTGCCGAGATGAAAAAAGGCCGTGCGCTGAGAAACGCGCGCCGCCTGCTGCATCGAGTGAGTCACGATCGCGATACACAAGTTCTCCTTGAGTTCGTCAATCAAGGTCTCGATCGTCGCGGTCGCAATCGGATCAAGTGCCGAGCAAGGCTCGTCCATGAGCAAAACTTCAGGATTGACCGAGATGGCGCGAGCGATGCAGAGCCGCTGCTGCTGGCCGCCCGAAAGACCGGTGCCTGGGGCATCCAAACGATCCTTCACCTCTTCCCACAGGCCGGCCTTTCGCAGGCTGGTCTCCACCACTTGCTCAAGATCCGCTTTTGTTGCGCAAAGACCATGAAGTCGGGGCGCATAGGCCACGTTCTCAAAGATTGATTTCGGAAACGGATTTGGCTTCTGAAACACCATGCCAACCCGCGCGCGGAGCTGAACCGGATCGACATCGGGCGCGTAGATGTCTTCCCCATCAAGGCGAATGTTGCCTTGCACCTTGCAGATGTCGATCACATCGTTCATGCGGTTCAAACACCGCAGGAAGGTCGACTTACCGCAGCCCGACGGTCCGATCAGTGCGGTTACCGACCGATCGAAAACCTCAAGGTTCACATCGAAGAGCGCCTGCTTGTCCCCATACCAGAGGTTGACGTCAGCCGCCTCCAACTTGAGCTGGCTGTGCGCCACAGGAGCTGTGTGCCCGGTTTCCTTTGGCTCCGCAGGCGCTTCCGCCCGACCGGGAGGCCTGCCGTCCACCTTCACCTCCATGACTGCGGTCCCTCTTACCATTTCCGTTCGAACCTATTTCGTAGATAGACGGCCAAACTATTCATCACGATCAAGAACGCCAGCAGGACCATCGTCGCGCCCGCGGTACGTTCCACGAAGCCGCGTTCAGCGGACGACGCCCACATATAAATTTGCACGGGCAAGCCCGTCGCCGGCTGAAGTGGTGTCGTTGGATAGTCGACGACGAATGCTACCATACCGATCATCAGCAGCGGGGCCGTTTCACCCAGGGCCTGAACCAGACCAATAATCGTTCCGGTTAGGATGCCCGGCAAAGAGAGCGGCAGCACGTGATGCCCGATAAGCTGCATCTTTGAGGCACCGACACCGAGAGCGGCTTCACGAATGGACGGTGGCACCGCTCGGATAGCCGCCCGCGTGGTGATGATAATGGTTGGCAGCGTCATTAGTGTCAGCACAAGACCACCAACCAGTGGTGCAGATCGGGGAAGACCAAGAAAATTGATAAAGACGGCAAGACCGAGCAAACCGAATACGATCGACGGCACAGCCGCGAGGTTGTTGATGTTGACCTCGATGATGTCGGCGATCCGATTCTTCGGGGCGTACTCTTCCAGATAGAGCGCTGCGCAAACACCGAGCGGCACGGCCAAGAGTACCACCGTGATCATCATGAAAAATGAGCCGATTAGCGCGACACCAAGACCTGCGGTTTCCGGACTGCTTGATGCGCCATTGATAAACAAACCGGTGTTGAACCGTGTCTTCATGTTGCTGGCCTCAACGAGCGTATCGATCCAGGCAATCTGCTCGTCTTTGATCAGGCGGCGGTCGTTTGGCGTATTCCGGTCGATCGACCCCTTCATCAAGGCGTCGGCATTGTCGTTGGCAAGCAGCCACACGTTTTCCGTCTTCCCAATAATAGACGGATCGCGCAGCACCATGTCGCGTAATTGCACATCGACACCACGCGACAACAATTGGTTGGCAGCGCGGCGGTCCTTGCGGTTCTTGGCATCGACGCCAAGGTCTTTGTAAAGGGCCTCGCGCGCCAATTTGACGAAGTTCGCGCCGAAGAGTTCGTCCTCATCCTTCGGATTGCCCGACGGGTTGATCACCGCGGGATTGAAATAGACAGGCAACTGAATCGAGGTCTGCAAGAACGCCGACCAGCCCTGGCTGACGATCGAGGCGAATAGGAACACTAGGAATCCGAGCGCGAACAGAATCGCCGCTATTCCGTAAAAGCGGAAGCGCCGCTCGGCCGCGTGACGGCGGCGAAGCCTCTTCTGCGCAGCATCGCCTGTGAGAGACGCGAGGGAAGCGGTCTGCTCGATCATTATTCGTACTGCTCCCGATATCTGCGCACGATGTAGAGGGCATAGACATTCAACGCCAAGGTGATGACAAAGAGCGTGAGCCCAAGCGCGAACGCGACAAGCGTCTGCGGACTGTTGAACTCAAGGTCACCTGTAAGCTGGCTCACGATCTTCACGGTGATGGTCGTGACAGGCTCAAGCGGATTGACCGTCAGATTTGCTGCGATCCCGGCGGCCAGCACCACAATCATCGTTTCACCGATTGCGCGAGAGGCTGCGAGCAAGACCGCGCCGACAATGCCGGGCAATGCCGCTGGCAGAATGACTCTCTTGATTGTTTCCGATTGGGTAGCGCCAAGACCGTAGGAGGCTTCGCGAAGAGACTGTGGTACGGCGTTGATAATGTCGTCGGAGAGCGAGGACACAAAAGGGATAATCATCACGCCCATCACGATACCGGCGGTCAGAACGCTCGATGCCGAGATATCAAGTCCGACATTGAAGCCGAGGTCGCGCAGCATAGGGCCGAACACCGACAAGGCGAAAAGGCCGTAGACGATTGTCGGGATGCCCGCGAGGATTTCCAAAACGGGTTTGGCAAGCGCACGAACCTTCGAGCCCGCATATTCAGACATATAAACGGCGGCGAACAGTCCGACAGGCACCGCAACCATGAGCGCCACCGCGGAGATGAACATCGTGCCCCACAGAAGCGGTAAGAGGCCGAATTGGCCTTCCGCCTTGCCGACCGTGGCGAAGCGTGGATCCCAGACCGTCCCGAAGAAATAGTCCATGGGCGAGACGAACTGGAAGAAGTGAATTGTCTCGAACAAGACCGATAGAACAATGCCAACCGTGGTGAGCACGGCCACGGTCGAGGCGGCGAAGAGCCCGCCCCGCATCACGCGTTCGACGATGTTGCGGCTGCGCAGCCTCGGGTGAATACGCCTGTATCCCCAAGCGAAACCGGCAGCGGCCACCAGGAAACAAGTGATCAACAGGAAAAATCGGCTTTGCCCGCGGGCCGATGCCAGTTTTTGGGCAGAGGCGATTAGGGTCGGCTCCGGATCAGACCCAAGAACCACCCCATGTTTTGACAAGATGTCTCGCGCATCCGAGGTGGTAACGAAGCCTAAGCGCGCTTTGCGCACCACTTCATACTCATCAGCGCTCAGCTTCGGCAGACCGGTTGCGATCGAATCCACAACACCCATTGTGAGTGAGCGCTGTGCATTCGACCCTTCGAGTACCTTGACCGGCAACTCCCGCATCGCGAGGTAATTGCTGACCGGTCTTTCCGCAACACTCCAAATAGCGAGCACGAGTATCGCGGGTAGTGCCGTCAAAATCGCCAAGTAGTAGCCGTAATACGCGGGCCGGGAATGGAGCGTCTGCTGTTTGCCGCCACAAACCTGGATGCTGCGCGTGCGCCCAATAAAGAAGGCGGCAATGCCTACGAGGAGAAGGATGGCAAGGATCGTTAGGCTGGACACCAGTCGGTCTCTCTTGGTCGATCTTTTCTAAAAACCCTCGAAGGTCGCGCCCCCAAGGACTTTGGCGCCGGATTGGGGGAGCTTGGCCCTTGAGACCGCCGCTCCCCCAAAGAGGCTCTCGTCTGACAAATCAGCCCTACATGCTGAGGACCTTGCCCTCTTCGATTTCCTTCTGAAGCGCTTCCATCTGATCCTCAGGAAGCGGCACCAGCCCGTAGTCGGCGAGCGGGCCATCGGGGCCGATCATCTTTTCGCTGGTGAAGAACTCCACATACTCCTTCAGGCCAGGGATCACGCCGATATGGTCCTTCTTGACGTAGAAGAAGAGCGGACGGGACACCGGATACTCACCTGAGGAGATCGTATCCACCGAAGGCGTGATGCCGCTCATCGTGGCGACCTTCAGCTTGTCGGTATTGTTCTCGTAGAAGGAAAGGCCGAAGACACCAACGCCGGTCGGGTTGGACTGAAGGCGCGCCAGGGTCTCTGTGTAATCGCCGTCGATGTCGACCGTGCCGCCGTCTTTACGGACTCTGTAGCAAGCCTTACCGGCCGCCTTTTTGTCCATGCCGCCGTCCATGTAGATCTTCTTGCCGCCGGCATGCTCGCAACCCGTCACGAGAACCTTCTCTTCGAAGACCTCACGCGTGCCGTGCTTTTCACCAGGGATGTATCCGACAATCTTCCAATCCGGGAGCTTGTCGTTCACGTCCTTCCAGGTCTTGTTGGGGTTCTCGACCATCTTGCCGTCGACCGGAATCTCTTTGGCGAGTGCAAGATAGACGTCCTTCGGCTCAAGCGCCCAGTCGGCTGCCTTGGCATCCGTGGCAAAGACGATCCCGTCATAACCGAAACGCACGGGCATGATGTTTTTCACACCGGCGTCAGCGCAGGCCTTAACTTCATTCTCTTTGATCGAACGCGAAGAATTCGCGATGTCGATCGTGCCCTCGCCCAAGCCCTTGCAGAACTGCTTGAGGCCGGCCGACGAACCACCGGACTCGACGACCGGGGATTTGAATTTGGAGTAGGTCTTGCCGAAGTCTTCGGCAACGATCTGCGCATACGGCAGCACTGTCGAAGACCCTGCAATTTGAACCTGGTCACGGGCGAGCGCGGGGCCTCCCGTGCAGAGCGCGGCGACGGCCAGCGTCGACGTTGCGATAGCAATCCTGTTCACTTTGAACCCCCTTGAGATCGGATGTACGCGTTTGGATGCAAGTTTCCGCCAGCGCGCCCAAACGCCGCCAGCTCGTGGGCACGCTAGTCGCCCTCGATCATTGTTTTATGACGAGCATGATTCCCTATTGTGACAGATCAAGGCACTGAAATACCTTGATTTTCAACTTAGCGGGCTGTGGATAATGCGGTCCCGGAGGCGGCGGACTGGGACTCGTTAAGCATAATGGTGAAGGTCGACCCTTCGCCGGGCTCGGATGCGATCGCGAGTTCACCGCGGTGCCTATTCAGGATGTGCTTCACAATAGCAAGACCAAGACCGGTTCCGCCCATCTCCCGGCTGGAGTCCACGTCGACGCGGTAAAAGCGCTCCGTGAGCCGCGGCAAATGCTCGGCGGAAATTCCGGGTCCATCGTCGACCACGGAAATGGCATAGCGGCCCCCAGTCTGGCGGGTCAGAGACGGAATGTGCTTGGCCTCAATGCGGACCTTACCGCCCGAGCGACCATATTTCAGCGCGTTCTGCACCAGGTTTTGCAAGACCTGGAGAAGCTCGTCGCGATCACCGTGCACGATGGCAGGCTTCGCACAGCGTTCAACCTCCAACGTTGTTTGGCTATCGGCGGCAAGGGGCTCCAGCGTATCCCTGGCGTGACCGAGGACGTCGTTGAGGTCGACAAGTTCGCTTGGCGGCACGTGCGCATTCATCTCAAGCCGACTCAAGGACAGCAGCGCATCGATGAGCCGCGTCATGCGTGTGGCCTGCTCGGCCATGATTGGCAGAAAGCGCTCACGGGCCGCCGGGTCTTCCTTTGCCGTGCCTTGCAGCGTCTCGATAAAGCCACGCAGGGAGGCCAGCGGCGTCCGCAGCTCGTGACTTGCGTTGGCGATGAAGTCCGCGCGCATTTGATTGATGCGCTCACCTTCCGTGAAGTCACGCAACAGCACGAGAATTGTGCCATCAGGTTCGGCTCCGCGCATAAGCGGTGCGACCGTGACCTCCAAGTGGCGTCCCACGGGCACGCGCTCGGCGTAAATGACTGAGACGGCGCGCCCGACCTTCGGCGCGGTACTGACAGCGTCGAGAAACTCCGGTGCGCGGATCACCGACGAGATATGGCTGCCCTTACGCAAGGACGAGAACAGGCCCCGAGCAGGCACGTTATAGGTCAACACCTGACCCGTGCGATTCAGCAGAATGACGGGATCGGGCAGCGCATCGGTGATGGCGTGACTGGGGGCCCGTATGCGGCTTGTTGTGGGCGATGGCCTGAACTCTGCGTCTTCCGCCAGGTCCACTTCTTGCCGCGGGAGCAGGGCGGTGGAGGCCACAAACGCGGCGAAAGCCGCCAGCCCAAGCCGCACGGGCAAATCCCCAAGTGCCACGAGGGCGGCCATGATCACAGCAACGATCACGATCAACCAAAACGACGACCACAACTTCACGCCAAGCTCGCGCAGGGCACGCCTGACGACTTGGCGCACGCGCCACACGGCGCCTGCCTCTAGCGCGCCCGTGTTGTGATCAGTTCGGTCCGTCAACTTTGTCTCCAGGATTCGACTGCGTCTATCGATGCAGCGAATCACACTCGGTTAGGTTCGGCAATTTGCGCCTGAAACATCACTTTTTCGCGACATTCAGCCAACTGCAATCCAAAATATCCATGCGACAAAGGATGGGGGCGGTCACGACTGCGAGAAAACCGGTGCCGCTCGTGCCCGTACTGTTGTCGTGCCTTTCACGTTATATTGGACGCAAGACCGCACATTGCTAGGACTATTTGGAACCTGTCCAACAAGCTTGTGCGGATGCCTTTTTTGGCAGCAAGAACCGGAGTGTGCGCAGCGCATCCAACTGGCACATTTCTGTTCGTGAAATCAGCGCGCAGAGAATGATCACCCATGGTGGCAGACGATTTGGCGGCAGACGATCTGGGACCCCCCTTCTCAACGAGCCCACGTCTCACCGACGAGGCGCGGTGGGCCGCAGTGCAAACCCGAGACGCGCGGTTGGACGGGCGTATCTTCTATGCCGTCAGTTCGACGAAAATCTATTGCCGCCCGTCATGCCCGGCCAAGGGGCCAAGGCGGGACCGAATGTCCTATTACAATAGTGCGGCGGCGGCGGAAGGAGCCGGCTTTCGGCCCTGCAAGAGATGTCAGCCAGACCAGATGGCGCCGGTGGGACCAGCGGCACGCATTGCGAAGGCGTGCCGACTGATCGAGGCTGCCGACACACCGCTGCCCCTTCCTGCCCTTGCCGAGGCCATCGGCGTGAGCCCGTCTCACTTCCACCGGCAGTTCAAGGCCGCGCTTGGTATCACCCCCAATGCATATGCAAGCGCCTTGCGAGAGAGACGTGCCCGCAGCGCTCTGACGCGTGGCGCAAAGGTTACGGAGGCGCTCTACGAGGCTGGGTACAGCTCGTCGGGGCGCTTTTACGCCACCGCATCGAAAGTGTTCGGTATGAGCCCGAGTTCATTTCGCGCCGGCGGCACCGACGAGGTCATCGCTCATACGGTCTGTCCCTGCACCCTGGGACATGTGCTCGTTGCCGCGAGCCATAAGGGCGTGTGCGCAATCTATCTTGGTGATGAGGCGGACGCTTTACGCGCGGCCTTGAAGGAACAGTTCCCCCACGCCAGACATGAAGACGCCCCGCCCGATTTTGCGAAAACAATCGCGGTCGTGGCCGCTCTCGTCGATGCCCCGGGCGCGCCCTGCACGCTCCCACTCGATATTCGCGGCACCGCCTTTCAGCGGCGCGTCTGGGACGCGTTGCTACGAGTACCGGCCGGGTCAACCGTGAGCTATGCGGAGCTTGCGGCGGCGATCGGCGCGCCGACGGCTGCGCGCGCCGTGGCTGGCGCCTGCGCCGCAAACCAGATCGCTGTTGCCATCCCATGTCACCGGGTTGTCCGCCGCGACGGGGCGATTTCGGGATATCGTTGGGGCACCGGCCGCAAGTGCGCATTGCTCGCCAAGGAACGCGCTGAGGACGCCGACAATGCACTTGCCCCGAAGCACGCTCAGGACCCGAGATCCTGACGGGCAGCGCGCGTCACATCCGTACCGCTCTTGGCAGTGAGTATTGGCGCACGCCAACCGACACGGCAGAGATCTAAGGAGAGAAGACATGGTGCAGGCCTGGGCCGCGATGGAACCGAAGCAGAAGCTCGAGCGCTATGAATACGACGCCAGGCCTATCGGCCCCGAGGAGGTCGAAGTCGAGGTTGAGACCTGCGGCATCTGCCACTCCGATCTGTCGGTGGTGAACAATGAGTGGGGCATTTCGACGTTTCCCGCCGTGCCTGGTCACGAAATCATCGGACGTATTGTGGCGGTTGGCCCCTACGCCAAGGGCGTAACGATCGGACAGCATGTGGGCATTGGCTGGAGTGCGGAGAGCTGCATGCATTGCCCGCAATGCCTGGCCGGAGACGGCAATCTTTGCGCCGAGAACGTGGCAACTATTGTTGGGCACTATGGCGGATTTGCCGATCGCGTCCGGGCCCATTGGCAATGGGTCATTCCACTTCCCAAGGGGCTGGACACCAAAAATGCCGGACCGCTGCTCTGTGGCGGGACGACCGTCTTCGCGCCCTTCCACGAATATGACATCAGCCCGACACACCGTGTCGGCGTGGTTGGCATTGGCGGCCTTGGACACCTTGGACTCAAGTTTGCCAAGGCCTGGGGCTGCGAGGTGACGGCCTTTACCTCAACCGAATCCAAGGCCGATGAAGCGCGAGGCTTTGGCGCCCATCATGTGGTCAATAGCCGCGACAAGGACGCGCTGAAGGCCACCGCCGGAAGCCTCGATCTGCTTCTGGTGACCGTGAATGTGCCGCTGGATTGGCCAGCCATGATCGGAACACTCGCACCGCGAGGCCGCATGCATATGGTCGGCGTTGTGTTAAAGCCGATGCCTGTCATGGCGATGGACCTCATCATGGGCCAGCGCAGCATCTCCGGATCGCCCACTGCAGGCCCGATGGTGATGGCGAAGATGCTGGACTTCTCAGCGCGTCACGGCATCTCGCCGCAAACCGAGCATTTTCCCATGGACCAGGTCAACGACGCGCTGGAGCACCTTAAGGCTGGGAACGCCCGCTACCGTATCGTGCTCGACGCATAAACCGCCTCAGGCCTTGCGCAAGAGGCGCCTGAGATCAACGCGACAATCCTTTGTCCGCGATCTCCCTCAGATAGGCCATGAAACGAGCCTCCTGGTTCTCGCCAAGATCGCATAGATAGGTCCAAGAGAAGAGTCCCGTATCGTGACCGTCGTCGAAGGCAATGCGCACAGCGTAATTTCCTACCGGCGTCAGCTTTTCAATCCGCACGTTTTTCTTACCTGGGACGGTTACCCGCTGCTCGGGGCTGTGGCCTTGAACCTCTGCGCTTGGGCTCATGACGCGCAGAAGCTCCGCGGGTAGTGCGAAACCCTTCCCATCGTTGAACGATACGGTGAGGGTTTTCTTGTCCTTGTCGAGCTTGAGCTCCGTGGGCCAGGAGCCCGTCGATGCAGCCACGGTGGGCGTCCCCTCAGTCAAGGTCGATCTCGCCCTCGACCACATGATCGAGCGAGATGCCCTCCGCCGTGAGGACCACCTTCACCTTCAGTTTGCTTGTGCGACCCAATCCGCCCTCGCGGACAGCGCGTTCGATCGCCTGCTGCGAGGTCACGCCGACCTCCTTTAGAAATCGCCGCATCGACATATTGAAGCGGTCTTCATCCATGACAGTCCTCCTTTGACCGGCAATGTATTTCTCCACCCGGTATTGCTATGGAAAGGTTGAAGATTCCATATAGTCTAGAGCAAGATCCATACGAGAGGTGGAAAGTCAGCCAAGGGCCGACGTTCCGCCCCTAATCGAGCCCTAGCCGTGAGGCTAGGCAACGGCTAGAGCAATATGAAAACGAGTCTCGGTACGATGGCGCAAAAAAGCAAAATCAAACGCCCGAACGCGGCTGCGACCGCACTTGCGGATCCGCGTTACCGAGCGCGCGTGGTGAAAAGCGCCAAGATCTATAACCGCAAGAACAAGGCGAAGGCTCGCGAGGGTGGCAAAGAGTAGATGAGCATGCCTACGCCACCCCTGGTCGACCCGTTCGGCCGTGCCATTACCTATTTGCGCGTTTCGGTGACCGACCGGTGCGACTTCCGCTGTACCTATTGCATGGCCGAAGACATGACCTTCGTGCCGCGCAAGGAGCTTCTGACGCTGGAAGAAATTGATCGGCTGGCGACTGCCTTTATCGAACACGGCGTGCGGAAACTTAGGCTGACAGGAGGTGAGCCACTCGTCAGACGAAATGTATTGAGCCTTATCGAGGCGCTCTCACGACATCTCGGCAATGGGCTCGACGAGCTGACGCTCACGACAAATGGCAGCCAGCTCCACCGCTTCGCCGACCAGTTGGCCGGGCTTGGCATCAAGCGGATCAACGTCTCATTAGATACGCTCGACGCGGCCAAGTTCGGCGTCCTGACACGCTGGGGGGACTTCAATCAGGTCATGCGCGGTATTGATCTCGCCGCCCGCGCGGGCCTGAAGATCAAGATCAACACCGTAGCGCTGCGGGACATGAACGAAGACGAGATCGAGCATCTCCTGAGCTGGGCCCATGGGCGGGGCTTCGATCTAACTCTGATTGAGACGATGCCCCTGGGCGAGATCGATGCAGACCGGACGGATCACTATCTGCCACTGTCCCTTGTCCGCACCCGCCTCGACCAGCACTTCACTCTGGACGACATTCCAGACAAGACGGGTGGGCCCGCGCGGTATGTGCGCGTGCGCGAGACCGGGGGCCGTCTCGGATTCATCACGCCGATGACTCATAATTTTTGTGAGTCCTGCAACCGCGTCCGGGTCACCTGCACGGGCACACTGTATATGTGCCTTGGGCAGGAAGACGCGGCCGATCTCAGGGCACCGATGCGTCAGAGCGACTCGAACGCGGCGCTCCACACTGCGATCGACGAAGCCATAGCGCGCAAGCCCAAAGGGCATGACTTCGTGATCGACAGGGGCACCGGACCTGCGTTGTCACGGCATATGTCGGCCACCGGCGGATAGGCGCCGCTGCGGTCAAGAGACCGTTGCGACAAAGACCACACTGAAACTTTCTTACCGATTTTCCGCTGTTCTTGCGTCAAGCCTGCATAGACGCGATGGGCTGGCCCGAACACCTGACTGTCGCGGTGAACTTGTCACCGGCCCAGTTCCGCGATGGTAACCTCGCCGAGATCGTCGCCGATGTCTTGCACGCGACCGATTTGCCGGCTGAGCGCCTGGAACTCCAAATCACCGAGACCCTCCTCATCGGCAACACAGACGAGGTTGTGAACAAGCTCAACCGCTTGCGCGAACTCGGCGTTCGAATTGCCATGGACGATTTTGGAACCGGATATTCGAGCTTGAGCTATTTGGCCCGCTTCCCTTTCTCCAAGATCAAAATCGATCGGCGGTTTGTCCGTAACACGACGCGAGAACAGGCACAGATGCTGCGAAAATTTGGGTGCTCGAAAGCTCAGGGCTCCCTTTATGGCCATCCAGAGACGGCCCCGATTCATGCCGAGCGCACGCGAGCCGCCTCAGCCAAGGTCGCACCAATCCGGCGCTGTTCAAGCGCGGCGTAGATATCGCTAGCCCCTTGATCGCTGATGTGAGAGATGCCGCGATGGCTCGCTATGCCATGGCCACTTCGCCGGATCGCACAGCGCGCGGCTCGGCAGGTGTTTCGTCCACAGAAATGCTGCACAAACCGCCGCCGAGGTGGAGATGGTGCCAGAGTTGGGTCGCCACAACACCGCCAAGACCCAAACTATAGAAGCGGCCAAGTCCGCGGCTCGTGCCTTCACACTCGACACGCTCGCAGTCGGCCTGGACTTGTTCCACGTCGAAATACCCGGTCCGCTTGAGGCTCTCCTCGCTGATGAGTTCGCGCACAAAGGCCGGCGCATCGACAAGGAAACTATCCGCCAATGGGGCTTGGAACATGTGCTTGGGCCGCTGCGCAATCGGCTTTGGCAGCACGCGTTCAGCCGCCTGCCGAAGCAGGTATTTGTCGCGCAAGGGACGACGAAGCTTCCAGCGCGGATGGAGCTGGGACGTAAACGCGATGACATCCTCGTCGAGAAACGGGTAACGGGTCTCGACACTGTTGGCCATCGCAATCCGATCACCCTTCTGGCTGAGAAGCAAACCAGACAGATGGACCTTGTAGCCAAGATAGAGAGACCGGTTCAGCGGATGCCACCGCGCCATGCGATCGAGATCCAGATCGAGATCTTCGTAGGCAACATGCCCACCGAGTTGTTCCTTGAAACTACCGCTGAAATAGCGGTTCCGAGATGTCCCGACGAGGCTGTACATCACCGACTGTGCTTGAACCCCACCAAGCAAGCTATCGATGTGCCGTATCTCGTCAATGCTCTGCCCACCTCCGATCCGCCGCGACAGACGGCTGAGCCTCGAGCTGGGAGAGAATGAATCGCCAATGTCCAGCGAACGGGCCAGTTCGCGAATCTTGAACCAAATATATCCGGCGAACCCTTCGTCGGCGCCCTCGCCGGTGAGCACCACTTTGTAGCCTTGCGAGCGGACCTCACGCGACAACGCAAGCAACGCCGCGCAGGAGGTATCGAGGACGGGGCACTCGGCTGCCCGCGTCAGCTCAGCATAGGAGTCCATGATGCGGTCCGACCCAGCCAGCACAATGGTGGGGTCAACATTGCCGATGGCGCGGGCAGCTTCCATCGCCTCATCGGCCTCATCGAGGTGCTTCTTCGGAATGCGCAATGTGAAGCTTGGCAAAGGACGGCCAGCAACGCGCGATGCCGTGGCGAGAACGAACGCCGAGTCCACGCCGCCGCTGAGATAGCCCACGACCGGAACATCCGCGCGAAGTCGCACCTCCACCGCGCGGGTAAACGCAGCTTCAAAAGCATCGATGAGGGGCTCCGCCTCGCCATCGAGTTCGTCGCCCCAATCGGGAAAATTGAAGTCCCAGTATTTGCGCTCGACAGGTGCCGTCACTGAGCCGCCGTTCCCCAACTCGAGCTTCAGATAATGCCCCGGCTCCAGGGCCTGGATGCCTTTGAACGTTGTGCGGCGGGAACTCAGCGCAAAGAATGTGAACAGGTGATCGATGCCGCGGGGATCAGCTTCGGGCCGAACAGCGCCGGAGGCAAAGAGCGCCTTGATCTCGGACGCGAAGTAGACTGTGTCGCCCTGGCGCGACCAGAACAACGGACAGATACCGACGCGATCTCTGCCGAGAATCACAGTGCCCCGTGCCAGGTCCACAACGGCAAACGCGAACTGCCCCTTCAGATAGGGAAACAGGCCTTCGCCATACTCTTCATAGAGATGCACGAGCACTTCACTGTCACTGTGGGTGCGAAACACGTGCCCCTTGGCTTCGAGTTCGGCCCGGCGCTCGGGATAGTCAAAAAACTCGCCATTGCAGATCGCAACGACGGTTTGGTCTTCGTTGAAAATCGGCTGACGCCCGTCCTCGAGGCCCACAATGCTCAAGCGGCGATGCGCAAGACCTATTCCCGGCGCGCGTAGGAAGCCTTGATCCTCCGGACCGCGATGGACCAGGGCATCCGCCATCCTTTGCAGCATAGCCCGCTCCGGCTCGCGCCTTCCTGCAAGGTCGATCGATCCGGCAATGCCACACATTCAATGCTATTCCTTTTGAATCGCCAGGGCCGAGCATACGTAACATCCGCTTGTCGCAAGCGGCCGCCATCGCGCGTGCGAAGACTCAGTGTACAGACTGATTAGGTCTCCATGACGATCTTTGGCGCGCTCTGCGTGCTACCAGATGCACTCTGGAGCTCAGCCCAGGCCAACGCGGCGATATCGCGATAAGCGGTAGCGACAGCGCTGTCCGGATCGCTGGCGACGATGGGTTCACCCGCATCGGATGTCTCGCGCACCGCCATCGTCAGCGGCACCTCGCCAAGGAAGGGAACGCCAATCTTTTTCGCCTCCTGCTTCGCTCCACCATGTCCAAAAATATCGGAACGCTCACCGCAATGAGGGCAGATGAAGGTCGACATATTTTCCACGATGCCAAGAACCGGCACGTTAACCTTCTTGAACATATTGAGCCCCTTGCGTGCATCGATCAGCGCAAGGTCCTGTGGCGTCGAGACAATGACGGCACCCGCGAGCGCCACTTGCTGCGCCATGGTGAGCTGGGCATCGCCGGTTCCTGGAGGCATATCAACCACCAGCAGGTCCAACTCGCCCCAGGCTACATCATTAAGCATCTGCGTCAGCGCCGACATGACCATGGGTCCGCGCCAAATCATCGGCGTGTCCTCATCCACCAGGAATCCCATGGACATAACCTTCAATCCATAGCGCCGCATGGGATCGAGCTTGTTGCCCGCAAGTTGCTGCGGTTGACCGGACAAGCCGAGAAGCCGGGGCATAGACGGGCCGTAAATATCAGCATCCAGCACGCCAACTTTGAGCCCTTGATCTTTCAGCGCGAGCGCAAAATTGATGGCCGTGGTGGACTTGCCGACACCACCTTTGCCGGACGCAACGGCAACGATGTTCTTGACGCCGGGAACGCCAATCTGGCGCTGACGGGACTGGCCGGATGCGCCTGGACCGGAAGGGGATCCTTGCGCGGACGGCGCTGGTCGCGGCGGCGCGCTTGCCGCTGGGCTAGCGGCCGGGCTTGGGCTCCCGCTCCCAGGGGCCCGGTCCGCCGTCAACGTCACCTTGGCATCCACGACGCCCGGCAAGCCTTTGACGACGGATTCAGCGGCTTGTCGCAAACCTTCGAGCTCCTCCGCCCGCGCCGGGTCCACAGAAATTGCGAAATAGACTTTACCCTTGTGAATCACGACCTCTGAGACGAGACCAAGCGACACGATATTATCGCTAAGATCGGGGCCCTTAACGTTTTTCAGCGCCGCTAGAATTTGGTTTTTGGTGAGTGTTTCGGTCATTTTCGGTGGTCTATGGGTGCATCTTTCACCGGAATGTAGTGATGAAGGCGCCCCAGTGCAAAATTCTGCGGGCGGGAACGGCTAAGCGGGGCAACAGTGATGGCGAGAAAATTGTCCCCCAACGAAAAAGCCCGGCGTTGCCGCCGGGCTTTCGGGCTTGGGGAGAGCCATAGACCGGACATGGCTCGAGCCTAGGCTCGTGAGCCGAGGCGCATGGGTTCGGGTAGGATGCGCACCTCGCCGGGCCGGTTATTGAAACGCACCGGCTTGGCGAAGGTTCCAATTCGATTCAATTTTTCGCCAAAGCGCGGAACTTCGACCCGGGTCTCCGCCGGCGTGTGGCGCGGCATCCAAAAAAGACACGGCGATCAAGCCTTCCTTAACCAGCCACACTGCATCCTGTCTTTCGACAGGGCCTCGGTAGGGATTAGGGCCCAATAGGCAACGAACGAGATTTGGGGGGCAAATGCGCGCAGAGGCCGGTCCGAATGAGG
>Ga0316190_10000155_pt1 | contig 43622 bp, 38 predicted proteins | sample Eddworburrow2_MG_FD_204929 | JGI IMG/M metagenome (GOLD analysis project Ga0316190, IMG submission 204929) | Coastal sediment microbial communities from Maine, United States - Eddy worm burrow 2 | ecosystem: Environmental > Aquatic > Marine > Coastal > Sediment | place: USA: Maine | collected...
GACATTCAACTGGTCCTCAAGAACCCACTCGGCAAGCTCTGTTGGATTAACCTGTCCCCAGGCGGGTGAAAGCAGGATATCTGCTATCTCATCCAGGCCACGCGAACGTATTTCTGCTCTTGCCCATTCGTAATCCTCGCGTGAACACAATACAAATTTAATTTGATCGTGTGCTGTGAGCACATCCAGGTTTGTCCACAGGTTGCGCCTGTCCTCGCCGGAATCAGGTGTTTTGATATCAAGCACGCGACTGACCCTTTTATCCACCTGGCTGATATCCATCGCACCGCTGGTTTCGAGGGAGACCTGGTAGCCTGCTGCACATAATCTGTTCAATAATTCCTGACAACGTTTTTGCGCCAGTGGTTCACCGCCGGTCACGCAAACATACGAGGTCCGGTAAGCCGCGACCTGTTCCATTATTTGGTCAATCTGTTGCCACTCACCACCGAAAAAAGCGTACTCGCTATCACAGTATACACAGCGTAACGGGCAGCCTGTCAGGCGGATAAAGACGGTAGGCCTGCCGGCATCACGGGCTTCACCCTGTAGGGAATAGAAGATTTCCGTGATTTTGAGCAGGCCTTCCCTGGATTCGGGAACGCGGATTTTGCTTGATGTTTCAGTCGCAGACATAGAGGTATTTTACAGCAGGCGTAGGGTGCGTAACTCGTTACGCACCCTTGAATTAACCACCCATGTTAAACAGTTAGTAGTGACCTTCCAGCTTCATGCTTCTGAGACGGCTGCCGGCGAGTCTTGCCAGGGTGGTATCAGGATACTGTTCCTGTACCTGCACCAGTGCGGCACGCGCCTGGTCCCATTGCTTTAACTCGTAATGGGTATAACCGATTTTAAGCAAGCCATCAGGGACTTTGGGACTATCAGGATAATTGCTGAGCAATTTCTGGAATGCTTCCAGTGCAATATCGTAATTGCGGGTCACGTAATAGGATTCACCTAACCAGTACTGGGCATTGTCCGCATAGTCGCTGTTGGGATACTGCATGACAAAGGCCGAGAACTGTTGTGCGGCATCAGCATACTTTAGATCTTTAAGCGACTGAAATCCCTGGTCATAAGCCGCTTTCTCGGCTTCGGGCGATGTAGCCATCTCACGAGCCTGGGTATCCGGTGTCGCGATAGCGGTCACCGAGGAGGGTGTATCCAGTGCGGGGCGCACATCGGGTACATCTTCGCGCATCGCCGGTTGTGTCGAAGCGGGGGCGGTCATTGTGCCGGTAGTGTTGACGCGATTGCCTGATAACACCGGCCCGCTTGATGAACCACGCATTGCGGTAATACGCTGGTCGAGATCCAGGTACTGGTCTCTCTGCCGGTTACTGAGGTTCTCCAGCTGGATGGTTTGATCTTCCAGCATACCCGTTAACATACGGACCTCATCCTGCAACTGCTGAATCTGTATTACCAGGTCAACCATCGCTTGTTTATCTTCCATTTGGGCAACGGCAGGTACCGAAACGCTGATGGCCAGCACAAGGCTGGCCATCAGACTTTTTGCAAATCTCTTAACTCGCATCATTATCTCGCTGTGTAAACGATCTCCACACGACGATTCTGCCACCAGCAGTTTTCGTCGCTGACCCGGCACACGGGACGTTCTTCACCGTAGCTGACCGTATCCAACTGTGAGCCCATGGCACCAGCGGCGGAAAGCAGACCGGAAATCGCATTACCGCGGCGTTCGCCGAGGCCCAGGTTATATTCACGTGTTCCACGTTCGTCTGCATGGCCCTCGAGGGTCACACGGGCGCTGCCATGGGCGGAAATATAAGCTGCGTGAGCGGCAACAATAGAGCGGTACTCTGATTTGACTTCTGATTTGTCGAAGTCGAAGTAAATAACCCGCTTGGACAGGAGGCTTTCACTGTTATCAAAGTTTCTTGCATCCGTGTAATCACGCGGATCAGGTGCAGCGGCAGTCGTGACCTCGGTTGCCGGTTTGGTGTCTGTCGTGTCCGTAGCAGTGGTATCTGTTTCCGGCTCTGTTGTTTTACATGCTGAGATCGAAACAGCAAAGACGAGGGCAAGCAAAAAGCGCCATGTGGTATTCATTTTTTCCTCCTGGGATTATTTTAAAAGCTATATAACAGATTCTGTAGCAAGTTTACCTGATTACGGGAGACCATGCCGGTTCCCTTACATCACCTTCAGTCAAAATTAACCGTTGCCGGACATTTCCATCAACAGACACCGCAGAAAGCACTCCCCTGTCGCCTTCACGGGTCGCATAAAGAATCATGCTGCCATTCGGCGCGAAACTGGGTGACTCATCCAGCACGCCGGGTGTTAAAACACGAACACGCCCAGTATTTGTATCCAACACCGCTATACGATACTCGTTTCCCCGTCCATGTGCCATAGCAATCCGGGTTCCATCGGGAGAAATACTTGCGCGTGCATTATAATCTCCCTCCAGCGTTATGCGGCTTGGGTTTCCACCCGTTAGTGGAACACGATAAATCTGTGGTCTTCCGCCCCGGTCTGACGTGAAATATACCCACTGACTATCGGGTGACCAGACCGGTTCGGTGTCGATGGCCCAGTGCTGGGTTAGCTGGCGTTTTTGACCGGTGGCCAGGTCACGGATATATATCTCCGGATTTCCCGAGGCGGACAGGGTCATGGCCATGAACCGTCCGTCCGGGGAAAACGCCGGCGCCCCGTTGATACCCTTACCGGAAGACACCAGTTCACGCTGGCCGGTGGCCACGTTCTGAACATAAATAGCCGAGTTACCCTTTTCGAATGATACATAAGCCAGGCGCTGACCATCGGGTGACCAGTTAGGTGACAAAAGCGGTTCGGGTGAACCCACAACAGCCTGCGGGTTAAACCCGTCTGCATCCGCGACGAACAACTGGTAATTCTGATCATTACCCACACCTGTCGCGGAGATATAGGCGATACGTGTGGCAAAAGCCCCCGCAATACCGGTCAGCTTTTCGTAAATGGCATCCGCCACCCTGTGCGACCCGAAACGTAAATCACCCAACCCAACCGTGGTTACTTGCGACAGCAGTGCCTCCTGCGTATGTACATCAAATAACTGGTAGGTAATATCGTAGCCAGTACCGCCGGCTGCATCCTTGACTTTACCAATGACAATGTAATCAACCTTCAACAGACGCCAGGTGCCGTAGCGAATGGACTCCGCATCGACCGGCCGGTCAACCATGTCCTCCTCGTCCAGCGGGTCAAACAAACCGGAGCGATACAAATCAGATGACACGACCTCCGCTACTCCGGTCTGGGGACGGGGATCCGTGGCCTGCCATTGCATGGGAATGATCGCAATGGGTAGCGCACTGGCATTGCCCTGGATGATCTCAATTTCGAGTTTGGCCTGGGCTAGTTGTGAAAAGAGCAGAAATAAAAGGGTATAAATTATTTTTCGCATAGTTTAGTCATCGTCATAGGTAAATATAAAATCAATCTCACGTTCAAACACATCTTCAAAACCGCGGTAGGGTAAAGACCCGGCGCGTTCCACTGCGGCTACCAGCGATCGGCGGGTGGCCTCATCGGCGTTGCATTTTCCAGCAATCGCAGCCGAAATCACCTCACCACCCGGTATTTGCACTATCTTCAGCCTGCACCGCAAGCCCGGGCGTGCGGTCGGTGGACGATACCAATTATTGGTCACCTGTGACTGAATCGCCATATAATATTCGTCACCCTTGGTCGCTAACTGACCGGCCCGGAACTCCCTCTGTTCGGCAGCCATATTTTGCTGCATTTTGGCCTCGTCAACAGCTTGACGCTGGGCGTCGGCGTCGGCCTGCCTGCGCGCATCCAGTTGCTTGAGCCGTTCTTCTTCAATCTTACGCTGGCGGGCGGCCTCTTCGCGTTTTTTACGCATTTGTTCCAGTTCGTCTTTTTGTCTTTTGAGCTGATCCTTGCGATCCTGATCCTGTTTTTTTCGTAATTCCTGGAGCCTCAAATCTTCCTGACGCTTTTTCACTGCCAGGTCTTTCTGACGCTTTTTCTCCGCTTCTTCCTGTTCCTGTCTTTCGCGCTCCTGACGCTCTTTGCGAGCCTGGAGTTCCTTTGCACGGCGATCCTTCTCTACTTTCTGGGCAACCGCTTTTTCCGCTTCCCGTTTTGCCTGCTCGCGGCGCTCCTTGATCGCGCCGGTATCCACCATCACGGCTTCAATGGTCATACCCGTCAGCGCGGGCGGCTTGAAAGGTTTCCACGTCATTGTCCCTAAAACAACCAGGGCGGCCATCAATGCATGGACCGCAACGGCCAGCGTGAAGGCTTTGGTTTGTGCCCAAAGTTCGCGCATGCCGCTATCAGCCTCCGCCCTGACCTTCCAGGGAATCAAGCGGGTCACTCATCAGACCCACCTTTGTCACACCGGCTTTTTGCAGCAACACCATTGCGCCATATATGTGCCCGTAACCAACGGCCTCATCACCCGCCACCAGCACCTGTATTTCGGGGTTACGGCGTACGATGGCTGAAACCGTGGTCACCAGTGATTTCGGATCAATCAGACCACTGGAAACACCATCGGCTTCACCGCCAGCGTTCAGATAAAGATCACCGTTGGTCAGCACTGTGATCACCATTGGTTCTTCATTCTGCTGGCTGTCCAGTGGTTCGGCATCGGCTTTTGGAAGGTCGACTTCAACACCGAGATTCAATAACGGTGCTGTAATCATAAAGATAACGAGCAATACCAGCATGACATCGATATAGGGAACCACATTGATCTCGGCCATCGGCTTTCGTCTGTTACGTTTCGTTCGCATGTTGCCGTAAACCCTCAGCTATCCATCAGCGCATGTGCCTGGCGCTGCAGGATGCTGGAAAACTCTTCGGCGAAATTGTCATAACGTGTCTCGAGACGCTCAACCTGGTTGGAGTAGCGGTTGTAGGCAATCACCGCAGGAATGGCGGCAAACAAACCCATCGCTGTGGCGATCAGCGCCTCCGAGATACCCGGGGCCACCATCGCGATGGTGGCCTGGTTGACATTGGCCAGCTGATGGAACGAAGTCATGATGCCCCAGACCGTTCCAAACAGACCGATATACGGACTGGTTGAACCCACGGTTGCCAGGTAACTGAGACTGCGTTCCAGACGGTCGGTCTCCCGAACCAGGGCGATACGCATACCACGTTGAGCAGCTTCGACAAGCACACCCGGTGTCATACGTCCCTGCTCACGCATACGGGTGAATTCTTTAAACCCGGACTCGAAAATCTGTTCCAGCCCATCACCGGTATTATTACGCGAGACACCTTCATACAGTTGCGTGAGATCGGTCCCCGACCAAAACCGCTCTTCAAAGGCATTCGCGCCTTTTTCCGCCGTTGCCAGCGTCATGCGTTTGCGGAAAATTATCATCCAGGAAGATACCGATGCCGCCAACAGAATCAGCATCACGCCTTTCACCATCCAACTGGCATCAAGAATTAACTGCCAGACCTGTAAATCATTTTGCATTATGAGGAACTCCCGATCTCCGCCCTGATCCATTTGGGCATACGTGTTGGTTTGAAGTTGTCTGCCCGCAGGCAAACAGCCGTCAATTTGGCTGTCGCCACCTGTTGCCGGTCAGAGCAACGTGTCATTTCCTGGTTAAAAGTCATCCTGACGCCACCGGCATCAACGTTGTACACCGTGATGTCCAGTTCATCATCCAGTCGCGCGGCCTGCACAAAATTAATATCCATGTGCCGGATAGCGAAAAGAACATTATCCTCACTGGCAATCTTTGCCTGGTGAATACCTTTTGCCCGCAGCCACTCGGTACGCGCGCGTTCAAAAAAATTCAGATACTGCGAGTGGTAAACCACCCCGCCGGCATCGGTATCTTCCCAGTACACTCTTACTTTCCAGACAAAGGGAATCATATTTGGTTCTTCAAGACCGAATAATTCATCTAAATATTCTGCTTAATACGTTTCTAAGTTCAAATTGGGGTTACTTGCCTGAAAACAAATCAGCATTGCCATTTCTGGTATCTCTGCCAGGCTGCTCCAACCCAAAATGCAGGTAGGCCTTGGCTGTCACCATTCGTCCTCTCGAGGTACGCGTGATATATCCCTGCTGAATCAGGAATGGTTCAAGCACGTCTTCCACGGTGCCGCGTTCCTCAGACAAGGCCGCAGCGATGCTTTCGATACCCACCGGGCCGCCGTCAAAATTATCAATAATCAACCTCAACAGGCGCCGGTCCATGGTGTCAAAACCACAGGCATCCACTTTCAACATTTCCATCGCACCCAGTGCAATTTCGGCGTTGATCTTGCCATCTCCCCTGACCTCGGCAAAATCGCGTACCCGCCGCAACAGACGGTTTGCGATACGGGGTGTGCCGCGTGCACGGCTGGCGATACCCATGGAGCCATCATCATCGCAAGGGATATTCAATATACCGGATGAGCGTCTCACTATTTGCTGCAATTCCTTCGGACTATAGAATTCAAGACGCTCAACAATACCAAAACGGTCGCGCAACGGTGAGGTCAGCAAACCGGCGCGGGTGGTCGCACCCACCAGCGTAAAACGCGGCAGATCAATCTTGATGGAACGTGCCGCCGGTCCTTCGCCAATCATGATATCCAGTTGAAAATCTTCCAGCGCCGGATACAGCACCTCTTCAACGACAGGTGACAGGCGGTGAATCTCATCTACAAATAAGACGTCACCAGGCTGCAGATTGGTTAGCAACGCAGCCAGGTCACCGGCGCGTTCCAGCACGGGCCCTGAAGTCTGACGCAGGTTAACACCCATTTCATTCGCAATGACGTGAGCCAGCGTGGTTTTGCCCAGTCCCGGCGGGCCAAAAATCAATACGTGATCCAGTGCTTCCTGCCGGCGGCGCGCGGCCTCAAGAAAAATACTCAGCTTTTCACGCATTACCTCCTGACCGATATATTCATCCATGGTTTTGGGTCGCAGGCTGATATCCATGGCCTTGTCCGATGGCGTGTCCACCGGGTTCACAATGCGATCGCTTGATTCAACCATTCGGCTTTACCCTGGTTTGCAGCGCTTTGCGGATGATCGTCTCGGCATCCATACCGGCCTCGGCCACGGCGCTGACCATGCGGCTGACCTCGGCAGGTTTGTAACCCAGTGACGTCAATGCATGACCGGCCTCGCTGACAGGATCATTACTGACCGGCGCACCACGCGGCATGGCCCCACCACCCGAACCGATGCCTATATCCGTCAACTTGTCGCGCAATTCCATGATGATACGTTCCGCCGTTTTCTTACCGATGCCGGGCACGCGTGTCAAAGAAGCCACATCGCCGCTGGCAACATAATGAGCCAATTCTTCACCACTGGCTCCCGATAAAATAGCCAGCGCCATTTTAGCCCCGATACCACTGATTTTGAGCAGTTTGCGAAATACCTCCCGCTCTTCCAGCGAGGCAAACCCGTACAGGGTCTGGCTATCCTGGGAAAAATGGTGATGGATCACAATTGCCACCGGCTTGCCGTTTTCCGGCAAGTCAGAAAATACACCCAGGGGTGCCTCAACCTCATAACCGACGCCATTGACGTCAATGACCATATAAGGCGGGTTCTTGACCAGTAAGATGCCTGATAAACGTGCAATCATTAGTCTATGCCTGCTGCATCATCGCCATACGGGCGAGCGTTTGTGATGTGTGTTGATGACACAGGGCCACGGCCAATGCATCTGCTGCATCGTTCTGAATCGGTTCCTTGATGCCAAGCAGCAAACCCACCATGTGTTGAACCTGCCCTTTATCGGCCCCGCCGCGGCCCACGATAGCCTGTTTAACAGAGCGGGGACTGTATTCTGATACCGGCAAACCACATGAAATTGCCGCACAAACAGCAGCACCGCGAGCCTGGCCCAGTTTGATGGCAGAAGCGGCGTTGTGCGCTACAAATACCGTCTCAATGGCGGCCTGATCCGGCTCAAACTCCCTGATCAATTGCTGAAGCCCTGAAAATATGATTCCCAGGCGTTCGGTAAATTCACCACTACCCGCCTTGATGGCGTCAAAATAAACCGGGATTACCCGGTCGCCATTGATCTCGATAATCCCTACCCCGGTCATACGTGAACCAGGGTCAACACCGAGTATTCTTAAGTTTTTCAGTTGTAGGCCTCTTCGGGAATATCAGCGTTGGAATAGACATCCTGGGTATCATCCAGGTCTTCAAGCGCATCCAGCAGTCGTAACACCTTTTCACCGCTTTCAACATCCAGGTCAACTTCGAGGCTCGCGCGCATGGTTATTTCGGCATTCTCGGCGGCAAAATCGGCCGCTTCAAGGGCATCTTTCACAGCGCTATACGTCTCGGGTGAGGTGATCACCTCAATGGAACCGTCATCTTCGCTGACGACATCGTCCGCACCGGCGTCCAGTGCCGCTTCCATCACCTCTTCTTCAGATGTGCCGGGTGCAAAATTCAGCACGCCGATTTTTGAGAAAAGGTAAGCCACTGAGCCATCGGTTCCCAGGTTGCCGCCAAACTTGCTAAATGCATGGCGCACTTCGGCGACGGTCCGGTTACGGTTATCGGTCAGACACTCTACCAGTACCGCAACACCGTTCGTGGCGTAACCCTCGTAGGTAAGTGATTCGTAGGTGACGCCTTCAAGATCACCGGTGGCTTTCTTGATGCACCGCTCAATATTGTCCTTGGGCATATTGACCGCATTGGCCTTTTCAATGGCGAGTCTTAAGGCCGGATTGGTAGCAGGATCCCCGCCTCCTTCACGCGCCGCAACCGATAACACCCTGTTGATCTGTGTGAATATCTTGCCGCGCTTGGCATCAACCGCTTTTTTGCGATGTTGAATATTTGCCCACTTGGAATGACCTGCCATAAAAACCGCACCTTAATAATTAGAATAGGGATTCTCGGGATTTTATCATGAAACCCTGCCAAACCGGGGGCAAAAAAAGGGCGCTTAAGTGTTCTTATTGAACCTGCCGGATAAAAGAAATTGCTCTACCTGCTCCACAACTTCAGTTGAATACAACATTTCTGAATGTGAAACTTCCAGCTCAACCGTATCTTTCAAACCTTCCAGTACTGTCTCACTGACGCAAATACTGCCGTCATTTGGCTCGGATTGTCTACCGGCGATTTGCCCAAGCCCGAATTCACGCGTACCCCGTATCATGCCGGTTTCGCGCCCTCGGGGTGAATACTCGAAGCCTTGCATCAGGTTTTCCCGGGCTTCACCAAATATAAACCTCTGGCCGGGGAATTTAGCCAGTCGCTTGACGACATTGCTGCCTTTGACAGGCGTTCCCATCAGCACAACCCTTCCCGGCGGTAAATCATCGTATCGGCTCAGCAAATTCAAAATGACCAGGCCACCCATACTATGGCCAACCAGGTGTAGCTCGCCGGACTCGTGCTGATGCAGAAATTCGTGCAATCCATCTGCATGACCATCGAGGCTCGCAGAACGTGTGGGATAGCTGAAAACCCTCACGTGGTGACCACGGGTGCGAAGACGTTTTGCCATCGACGCCATCATCCAGCCCCGGTTCCACAGACCATGTACAAGTGCGATATCAGCCACGCAATCGTCTCCTTGCCCGGCGGAACGGTTCAATTGAAACCAGTGCCAGTGCCAGCCAGATACAACTGAAAGCCACCGCATGCCCGGTTGTAAATTGTTCGCCGTACAGAAATACTGCAATCAGAAAACTCATGCTCGGGCCGATATACTGGAAAAAACCGAGGATGCTCAATGGCAGCTTCTGGGCCGCCATATTGAACCATATCAACGGCAGCACGGTGACAAATGCAGAACCGATCAGCAATGCATCAATACCGGCAGAGACGCTCAGGAACTGCAATTCGGACTGCGATGACAACCACAGCAGGTAAGCCAGTGCCGGTAGATACATGAGCGCCGTTTCCCACAATAAACCCAGCATCGGCCCAACCTTCAGGCGTTTCCGCAACAAACCATAAACACCAAACGATACGGCCAGTGTCATGGCTATCCAGGGCGGCCTGCCCAGGTACCAGGCGAGATAAAAGGTACCCGCAGCCGCAACGGTGACCGCAACGACCTGCGCTACACTCAGACGCTCCTTTAATATCAGGTATCCCAGCAGCACATTGACCAGCGGTGTGCCGAAGTAACCCAGGCTGGTATCAAGGATATGATCATTTGCCACCGCCCAGACAAAAACCACCCAGTTAAGTGAGATTGTCAGGCCGGACAAAACCAGCCAGGCAATACTGCTCAGCGGCAGGCGCAACTTCCTCAGAAACTGCCTGCCGTCGCGTATACCCAGAAAGATCACCAGAAGAGGTACCGACCAGATCACCCGGTGCGCCAAAACCTCCCAGGCGCCAACAGTCTGCAAGCTCTTGTAGTAAATCGGCACGAGGCCCCAGAACGTGAAAGCAGCCAGCGCCGCAATGACCCCGACACGATCCAGTTTTTGATCATTCGTATTCATTACACGTAGGGTGCGTTACAAGTAACTCACCCTACGAGGCGCCAAAACTTACGCACCCGACCCTGTAGACCCGCTTTCCGTTTTGGGCAGTACACTAATATGCAATTCCTTCAACTGGCTGTCCGCAATCGGCGACGGTGCATCGGTTAACGGGCACTGAGCAGTCGTTGTCTTCGGAAAAGCGATGACATCACGTATGGATGGCTCGCCCGCCATTAGCGCGGCAACGCGGTCCAGGCCAAATGCGATACCGCCGTGAGGCGGGCAACCGTACTTAAGCGCGTCAAGCAGGAAACCAAACTTGGCCTCTGCTTCTTCCTTTCCAATACCGAGCAACTCGAATACCGCCTGCTGCATTTCAGGTTTGTGGATACGAATGGATCCACCACCGATTTCCGCACCATTGAGTACGATGTCGTAACCACGGGACAAGGCGTTGGCAGCATTGCTCTTCAACTCGTCGGCCGAGTCTGATTGTGGTGCGGTAAACGGGTGATGCATGGCCATGAAACGACCGCTATCTTCATCCCATTCAAACATCGGAAAGTCGGTGACCCAGAGTGGCTCCCAGCCTTCTTTTGCCAGTTCCAGATCCTCGCCGCAGCGGACCAGCAGATGACCCATAAAGGTACTCGTCACCAGCCAGTCACCCGCCCCGAAAAACAGCAGATCGCCGCTTTGTACACCCGACTGCTCTGCAATGCCGCTCCAGGCCGTGTCATCAAGGAACTTGGCAACCGGTGACTGCAGACCGGCAATACCGGCATCCAGATCATTGACCTTTATCCAGGCCAGGCCCCTGGCACCGTAGCGCGCGACAAACGCCGTGTATTCATCGATTTGCTTACGTGAAAACTGTGCGCCGCCGGGCACCCTGAGTACCGCGACCCGCTGCTCGTCATTATTGGCCGGGCCGGAAAAAACCTTGAAATCCAGATGACGGACATGTTCGTCAACACTGTTCAGGGACATCGGGTAGCGCAAATCCGGTTTGTCTGAGCCGAATTTTTCCATCGCGTCACGCCAGGTCATACGCGGGAATGGTTGAGGCAACTCAACGTCCAGTACATCTTTGAAGACCGCCCGGACAAGATTTTCTGCCGCCGACTGCACACCGGATTCATCAACAAACGACAATTCCATATCCAATTGGGTAAATTCCGGCTGACGATCAGCGCGCAGATCCTCGTCACGGAAACAACGGGCAATCTGGTAGTAGCGGTCCATACCGGCCATCATCAGTAATTGTTTGAATAACTGGGGTGACTGCGGCAGGGCATAAAACTGCCCGGCCTGCACACGGCTGGGCACCAGGTAATCACGCGCGCCCTCCGGTGTGGCCTTGGTCAGAATGGGTGTCTCGAACTCTGAAAACCCATGTCCGTCCAGGTGCTTGTGAATGGCCTGGTTGAGCTTCGAGCGGATACGCATATTATGTTGCATACGCGGTCTGCGTAAATCCAGGTAACGGTAGCGCAAGCGTATTTCCTCGCCGTCATCGTCCGTCATCATCAAAGGCAGTGGTTCGGAGGCATTCAACAGCTCAACCTCTTCTGCAACCAGTTCAATTTTTCCGGTCGCCATGGATTCATTCCATTGACTCTCAGGCCGCAAACGGACTTTGCCTTTTATACGGACACAATATTCATTACGCAGACGTTCGGCATCGGCAAACGCTGCACTTTCAGGCTCGACGACAACCTGAACGATACCGGCATTATCCCTTAGACCGATAAATATCAATCCACCGAGATCGCGTCTGCGGTCCACCCAGCCACAAAGCGTGACAGCTTGACCTTCCAGTTCTTCATTGATTTCACCGCATAAATGACTACGCATTGGTCTATTCCTTGCTGGCTGTTTTAGCCGTTGATTTGGTTTCGGACTTGCTTGCACCACCTGAAGCAGGTGACTTGTCTGATTTCGTGCTGCCTCCAACGGCAGATTTCTTGGTGGATGAGGCCATGGCGGAAGTTTCTTTTCCGGATGTATCTGCCAGGTTTCGTTTATTATCCTTCTTGAAATCAGTCTCATACCAGCCACCGCCTTTTAAACGAAACGCGGCGGCAGACACCAGGCGTTTCAGTGCCGGACTCTTACACTCCGGGCAATCAACCAGATCGCCTTCACTCATCTTCTGAAGCTTTTCTAATCGGTGTTCACACGACTCGCATCGATACTCGTAAATCGGCACTACTTCATTACTCCTGAAATCCATATACCCGGGTTCAACCACAGGACCGGCAATTATAAACGCTGATGACTCTGGATGGCATTAGATGGGGGTTGTTAATTCCTTTTTACAGTAGAACCGGCCAATTTTCTCCCCCATCGGGTGCGCAACTTTGTTACACGCCACGCACCCAACACGTTTTTTAAAGCATCATGGTTTGGTATAGTGAGCACCCTATCCCAATACAGCATGAGACACCCATGAAAACCAAGATCTTTGTTTCTGCAATCCTGCTGGCAGGCCTGCTTACCGCATGTGAAAAGGACTCCCCGGTGGTTAGTGCGCCACCGGTTGAAACAGCACCCGCTGAAACAGCTGTTACAGCGCCGGTTGAAACCGAAACACCTTCCCGATTTGATATCTATGCTGAAGTCGGCCTGACCGCAGACCTCAGCCAGTTGAGCGACAATCAAAGGCAAATGATCGGTTTGCTGATTGATGCTGCCAAAATCACCGACAATATCTTCTGGCAACAGGTCTGGGGTAATAAAGACGAATTGCTCGACAGCATTGCTGACAACAAGATGAGGCGTTTCGCTTTGTATAACTACGGACCCTGGGATCGATTGGCGGCAGACCAGCCGTTTATTGAAAGCTATGGCCCACGCCCGCCAGGCGCCCGCTTTTATCCGGAAGATATGACCAAGGCAGAATTTGAGGCCTGGCAACAGGAAGGTAAAGACGAACAATATTCGATTGTAAAACGCAATGCCGATGGCGGACTGATACTGGTGCCTTATAGCAAAGCATTCGAGTCCCAGATCAGCGAAATAGCCGATTTACTCATGCAGGCATCTGCTTTGGCTGACGACAAGGAATTTGCGGCCTACCTGAAGCTACGTGCCGAGGCCTTGAAAACTGACAATTACCAGGCTTCGGATATGGCCTGGATGGATATGAAGAACAACCCGATTGAACTGGTCATCGGCCCCATCGAAACCTACCAGGATGCGTTGTACGGATATCGCGCTGCGTTCGAGACCTTCGTGCTGATCAAGGACCTGGCCTGGAGTGAACGCCTGGCACGTTTTGCAAAGTACATGCCGGAACTGCAACAGGGATTACCTGTTGATGAGGCCTACAAGGCGGAAATGCCCGGCTCGGATGCTGATTTGAACGCCTATGACCTTGCCTATTGTGCGGGTGATTGCAACTCCGGTTCGAAAACCATTGCGATCAATCTGCCCAATGATGAGGAAGTGCAACTGGCAAAAGGTACACGCCGTTTGCAAATCAAGAACTCGATGCTGGCCAAGTTCAACCAGATCCTGATGCCGATCACCAATGAACTGATCGCCGAGGATCAGCGTCAGCACGTTACCTTCGACGCGTTTTTCGGCAACACCATGTTTCACGAAGTTGCTCATGGGCTGGGTATTAAAACCACTTTGGACGGCGCCGGCACGGTACGCCAGGCCCTGAAGGAACATGCCTCGGCACTTGAAGAAGGCAAGGCCGACATCCTTGGTTTGTACATGGTGCAGAAGCTGCGGGAAAATGGCGAAATTACCGAAGGTGAATTAATGGACAACTACGTCACCTTCCTCGCCGGTATATTCCGGTCTATTCGTTTTGGCGCCAGCAGCGCCCATGGCCGTGCCAACATGATCCGGTTTAACTATTTCAGCGACGCAGGTGCCTTCAGCCGTGACCCGGATACCGGCACCTACCGTGTCAACGTCGCGAAATTTGAACAGGCCATCAAGGACCTGAGCCGCGACCTGCTGGTTTTGCAGGGTAATGGCGATTACGAAGCCGTAGCCGCTTTCGTTGCCAATCGCGGTAACGTCAGCCCACAATTGCAAGCTGACCTGAACCAGCTGGACGCGATCAGCATACCGGTGGATATCGTTTACCAGCAGGGCAAGGAACAACTCGGCTTGTAGAACAGCCAGGGAGCCTCTGATCAACAAGCGAATCGTCGTAAAAATTGGCAGCCAGGTTCTTTGTGACCCGGCTGGCAGTCTGAACCGGGATGTACTGAAAAACCTGGTAAGCCAGCTAAGCGGCTTACAGGCCGAAGGCTGGCAGGTGCTGCTGGTTTCATCCGGTGCTGTAGCCGCCGGCAAAGGCCTCGTGTCTGAACAACTTGGGCGTATCGCTGATCCCGTCGCCCGCAAACAGGTTTTGGCGGCTGCCGGCCAGGTACGCCTGATGGAAACCTACCGAGAATTGTTTGCACAGCAGGCATTGACCATTGCCCAGGTGCTGGCCACCAAGAATGATTTCCAGACACGCCGCCACTACCTGAACATGCGTGGCTGTATCGAAGCATTATTGGAAGCCGGTATCGTTCCTGTCATCAACGAAAATGATGTGGTGTCCGTCACCGAGTTGATGTTTACCGATAACGATGAACTGGCAGGTTTACTGGCTGGTATGGTCAAAGCCGAAATGCTTTGCATGCTCAGTACAGTCCCCGGTGTTTATGACGGTGATCCGGATGACGCTACCACCCAGTGTATAAAGCGCTGGGATGATGATCGTTACCAGATCGAAGACATCGTCTCACGCGGTACCTCGGCATTGGGCCGCGGCGGCATGCATAACAAACTGGCCGTTGCCCGAAAAGTGGCCCGTCTCGGTACTGAAGTGGTCATTGCCGATGGCACCGACCCACAGGTCATCAGCAAAATCCTTGGTGATCAGGAAACCGGCACGCGTTTCCCGGTGATCGGTGATGCATCACCTGCCAAGAGATGGCTGGCCAGTGCGGATGACCATGCGACCGGCTCGGTCACTGTCAATAAGGGCGCGGAAGATGCTCTTCTGGACAGTAATCGCCTGGCCAGTGTGCTGCTGGTCGGTATCGAGGCAGTGGATGGTGGTTTTAGCCGGGGTGACGTTATCCAGATACTCAATTCATCCGGCAAGGTGCTCGGTTGCGGACAGGCACGCTATGATCACAATGATGCTAAAAACCTGATGGGGCAACGGGGTCATAAACCGCTGATCCATTATGATTACCTTTACCTGATGGATTAGGCTTGACACTACACTAGGGAGTCCTTGATGAGAGACCAGCAACAATACCTGGACAAGGGATTGAGCAACGCACGGGAAGCGGCACGTGAACTGGCGCAATGTGATGATGCAACCATCCGGGCCGTATTAGAAACGTTGGCTGATCGCACCATTGACGCAGAAGAAGAGATTCTAAAAGCCAACCTGAGCGACCTCTCCCGGATGCCGGAATCAGACCCGAAGTACGACCGCTTGCTGCTCAACTCCCAACGTCTTGCCGATATTGCACATGATTTACGCTGCGTGGCCGCACTACCCTCCCCGGTTGGCGAGGTGCTCGAACAAAGGCAATTAGACAACGGTCTTGAACTGAAAAAAGTCCGCGTGCCCATGGGCGTCATCGCGGTGATTTTCGAGTCCCGGCCAAATGTCACTTTTGACGTGTTTGCACTGTGCCTGAAAACCCTGAATGCCTGTGTTCTGAAAGGCAGCAGTGATGCACACGACACCAATCTTGTGATCGTTAAAATGATGCACGAGGTGCTGACCGGCTTTGATATCAACCCGGCTGTCGTATTCCTGGCCCCGCCTCAACGCGAATACCTGCCGGACATATTACAGGCAACAGAAACCATTGACCTGGCCATCCCGCGCGGCTCCAAAGGTCTGATTGATTTTGTCCGGGATAATGCACGGATACCTGTGATCGAAACCGGTGCCGGCATCGTGCACACCTATGTCGATGCCAGTGCCGACCTTGCAAAGGCAAAATCCATCATCACCAACGCCAAGGTCCGGCGTGTCAGTGTATGCAACGCCCTGGACACACTGATACTGCATCGTGACCTTTTGCCGGCACTGCCCAGGTTGATGCAGACAATGGGCGAAGACCATGCAGTTGAAGTATTTGCCGATGAAGATGCTTACCAGGTTCTGAATGGAAACTATGCCGGCAGCCTGCAACGTGCTTCCCGGGAACATTTCGGAACCGAGTTTCTATCATTGAAAATGTCGATTAAAACCGTTTCCGGTCTGACTGAAGCACTCGAACACATCCATCACTACAGCTCAAAGCACTCCGAAGCCATCGTCGCCGAAGACCCTGCCGTAATCGAGCAGTTTCTCAACAGCGTTGATGCAGCCGCGGTTTATTCCAATACCTCAACGGCATTTACAGACGGCGGCCAGTTCGGAATGGGCGCTGAAATCGGTATCAGCACACAAAAGCTTCACGCACGTGGCCCAATGGCATTGCCGGAGTTGACCAGTTATAAGTGGGTGGTAAAAGGATCGGGACAGACCCGAGCATAAGCGCCCCCCGAACCCGAATATTGGCAACGTCATCCCAGCCTGCGCCGGGATCACGTTGCCTTCGATTAAGGCTACTTCGTAAAGCTGAACACTCCACCCTCTACATTGATGTGTACCGTATCACCCGATGAAAAATCACCTGCCAGAATCTGCTGTGCCAGCGGGTTCTCGATGCTCTGCTGAATCGCGCGCTTCAATGGCCGTGCGCCATAGACCGGGTCGAAACCGGCAGTGGCCAACAGATCAAGCGCCTCGTCAGAAATCTCCAACTTCAGCCCGGTATTCTCGAGACGCTTTCTCAACATACCCAGTTGTATACCGGCGATCTCACGAATCTGCGACTGGTCAAGCGGGTGGAATACCACCAGGTCGTCGACACGGTTGATGAACTCCGGCCGGAAATGATGACCGACAACCTCCATCACCGCAGACTTCATGGCATCGTAGCCCTCGGACGCCAGGTCCTGTATGCGGGTGGAACCGAGGTTGGATGTCATGACGATAACGGTATTGCGGAAATCTACCGTCCGCCCGTGGCCGTCGGTCAAACGACCGTCATCCAGTACCTGCAACAGGATGTTGAATACATCCGAATGGGCTTTTTCAACTTCGTCCAGCAGGATGACGGAATACGGTCTGCGTCTGACGGCTTCAGTCAAATAACCACCTTCTTCATACCCAACGTAACCCGGAGGTGCACCGATCAGACGGGCCACGGAATGTTTTTCCATGAACTCGGACATATCGATACGCACCATGGCTTCTTCGGTATCAAACATGAACTCTGCCAGCGATTTACACAGCTCTGTCTTACCCACACCGGTAGGACCAAGAAACAAAAATGAACCGATCGGCCGATTCGGGTCGGACAAGCCTGCCCGTGAACGGCGTATCGCATCGGAAACCGATTTGACGGCTTCATCCTGACCAATGACACGATTGTGCAGGGCGGATTCCATACGCAGCAATTTATCCCGCTCACCTTCGAGCATGCGCGATACCGGTATACCGGTCCAGCGTGAGACCACCTCTGCGATTTCATCCTCGGTCACACTGGTGCGTAGCAATGTGAATTCAGCCTGCTCACCTTTCTCGGCCTGTTTCAGCGCGGCTTCCAGTTCCGGAATACGTCCGTACTGTAATTCGGACATACGCGCGAGATCGCTCGCACGGCGGGCTGTTTCCAACTCGGCACGGGCGCGCTCCAGGTCTTCCTTGATATGGGTTGTGCCCTGCACCGAGGCTTTTTCCGACTTCCAGATTTCTTCGAGGTCTGAAAACTTACGCTCCAGTTTTTCAATGGTTTCATCAAGGTCGGCCAGTCGCTGGACGGAAACTTCATCCTTTTCCTTTTTCAATGCTTCACGCTGAATTTTCTGCTGGATCAGACGTCGCTCCAGACGATCCAGTTTCTCCGGCTTGGAATCGATCTCCATGCGGATACGCGAGGCAGCTTCGTCCATCAGGTCGATTGCCTTGTCCGGCAGTTGACGGTCACTGATGTAACGATGCGATAAAGTCACCGCGGCCACCAGTGCCGGATCGGTGATATCGACACCATGGTGCACCTCGTAACGTTCCTGCAAACCACGAAGGATGGCAATGGTATCTTCGACCGATGGTTCGCCCACAAACACTTTCTGGAAACGGCGCTCCAATGCGGCATCTTTTTCCATGTACTGCCGGTATTCATCCAGCGTGGTGGCGCCGATGCAATGCAATTCACCACGGGCCAGCGCGGGTTTGAGCATATTGCCGGCATCCATGGAACCTTCGGCTTTACCGGCGCCGACAATGGTATGAATTTCATCGATGAACAGGATGACGTTGCCTTCCTGTTTGCTGAGGTCATTCAACAGTGCTTTTAAGCGTTCTTCAAATTCACCCCGGAATTTTGCACCGGCGATCAAGGCACCCATATCCAGCGAAAGAACACGTTTATTCTTCAGGCCTTCGGGTACTTCACCATTAACAATCCGTTGCGCCATACCTTCTACGATGGCGGTTTTACCGACACCGGGTTCACCCACCAATATCGGATTATTCTTGGTCCTGCGCTGTAACACCTGGATACAACGACGGATTTCCTCATCCCTGCCGATGACCGGATCCAGTTTTGACTGTTCGGCTCTTTCGGTCAGGTCGATGGTGTATTTCTCAAGCGCCTGGCGTGACTCTTCAGCATTGGGGTCATTGACCTGCTCGCCACCACGCATTTCATCGATGGCTTTTTCAATGGCTTCGCGGTTGGCACCAGCCTGTTTCAATAAATCGGCTACGGCACCTTTGACATCTATGGCGGCCAGTACAAACAATTCACTGGCGATGTACTGGTCGTCACGCTTCTGTGCCAGTTTATCGGTCACTGTTAATATCTTGATCGTGTCATTGGAGATTGTGATCTCGCCCGCCGCACCGGAAACCCTGGGCAGCGCATCCAGCCGTTCACCCAGTTGTGAGCGCAGGGCATTGACCTTGACACCCGCCTTGGTCAACACGTGACGGATCGAGCCGCCCTCCTGGTCCAGCAGGGCAACCATGACGTGTTCAGGCTCGATCAGTTGGTTATCCTGTCCGACAGCCAGGCTCTGGGCATCTGCCAGAGCCAACTGGAATTTACTGGTTAATTTGTCCATTCGCATTGCAATTTCCTCTGAATAATTAAGCACGTTCGAAGACGTGCTTTGATGAGGATTAGTTGCGGTCTATGTTATGGTAAATCAAGGGACTGTTGGCTAAGCCTAGGAAAAATAAAAATAAAACTGAAAAGGGCGTGTATTATCTGCTAAAGTTTTATAAGAAAGGACTCTCACAAATATAATCAAGGACTTTGGTAAAGCCATTCCACCCGTTCTAAAAACAGAGGAGTCAGTCATGAAATTTTCCAAAATTATTATCCTGGTGGTCGTGCTAGTTGCGGCTATCGCTGCAGTCCGTTACTTTTTCTTCCCTCCAGGTCAATTTGTCTCACAAAAGCCGGACTTACAACTCACAATTAGTGGAGCCGGTCTGAATTTCACCGGAGGTAACGGAATTGCCAATTGTCTAGCCCCCAATAACAATAAACCTTATTGTCTCAGGGTCTTACACGGGAACGATGCGGAAATAACATTTCGTCTGGTTGGCCAGCCCGACTGGGAATTCAGCAGGATGCAGTTGGTTCCTGAATCTACTGCCAAGACGGGTTTTGTAAATCAAATCGGCTTTACTCCGGCAATGCAAGCCGATTTTTATGTAAAAATTAATGGTGCGGATGTTCATCCGGATACCAACGGTGTCATAACACTCAACGGGTCACCCGGGGTCGGACGTGAATTCATTCTGATCGACAATAACAACCTTCCTCAAACTTATGATTACTCGTTAGAGGTTTGCCCTCCCGGTGTTAGCAATCCTACTCAATGCGAACCGGTCGATCCCAAGATTGTCAATCAAGGTAATCAATAGGCTTTGAACCGGGTAAGCGGGGTTTGCCTGTGAGCGAATATCGCTATAAGGCCTTTTTGAGCTATAGCCACCAGGACGAAGTTCAGGCGGCTTGGATACACCGTGCACTCGAGTCCTACCGCGTACCACGACGCCTGGCAGGGCTTGAGGGCGAGTTTGGCGCGATACCCGACAGGTTGACCCCGGTTTTCCGGGATCGTGAAGAACTCTCTTCGGCCACCGATCTCAGTGAAAAGATTAGAAGCGCCCTTGAAGAGTCTGAATCCCTTGTGGTTATCTGTTCACCCGCTTCGGCCCAATCGCGATGGGTGAACGAGGAAATCCGTCAGTTCAGGGCCCTGGGCAGAGAAGACCGGATATTCTGCTTTATTGTCGATGGTGACCCACAATCTGATGTCCCGGGGATTGCCTGTTTCCCACCTGCATTACTGGAGCAGGAAAGTGGCTTAAAGCATGAACCCCTTGCCGCCGATATACGTAAGTGGGCAGACGGTAAAAACCTGGCAAAACTCAAATTGGTGGCGGGAATTCTCGGTATCAGGCTGGATAAATTACGCCAACGGGAACTGCAGCGTAAACGCAAAGTTCAGGCTGTGGCTGGTTTCGCAATAGCGGCCGTTATCGCTCTGGCCGTATTTGCCTTCCAAAAAAACCTGTCGGAACAACAGGCACGGGAGGCCCGGCAAAAAGACCAGGAAAATGCCGAACAAATGCTTTCGCAATTTATTGACGCAACAAAAAGCCTTGAGGAGACCGCCGATCTTCAGACCCGTAAAACCTTTAATGATGTGGCATCGAATTTTCTGCAAAACCTGAATCCGGATGATCTGACGATCGAGTCGAAACGTAGCCTCGGTAAGATCTTGCAGAAACAGGGAGAGACCAGTTATGGCGAAGGCCATTACCAACTCGCCTTTAACTTCTTCAAAGAGTCAAAAGATGTCCTTTCTAGCATTTACCAGGAGAACTCACTTGACCAGCAAGCTATATTTGACCTGAGCCAGGTAGAATACTATATCGGACAGCTACACATTTTTCAGGGACGCTATTCGGAAGCATACGACTCGTTCTCCGCTTACCGCGATGCCAGTGAGAATCTCATCAGGATTGACCCTCAGAACGTGGACTGGGTCATGGAAATGGCGTACGCATTAAGCAACCTCGGCTTTCTGGAAAAGAATCGTGATCCGCCAGATAGTCAAAATGCACTCAATTTCTACATGGACGCGTTGCACTACGTGGAACAGGCGATTCTATTGGATGAAAGCCGGCGCTCCGAGCTAGCCGATTTTCATGCGGACCTGGCCGATGCCCGGTTGGATGTCTGCGATCTACCCGGGGCACTTTCATCGCGTCAGCATGCAACAGAGCTTGCGGAGCAATATTACCTTGCGGACCCGGCTAACAACCGATTGAAAGGCATTCATGCGTTTACGCTCGCAGGCCTGGCAAATGTTCAGCAAATGACCGGGGCTATTGAGTCAGCTCTTGTCAATCTGCAAAGATCCGTAGACCTGTTGAATCAGTTATACATTGAAGACCGCACGAGGTTGCTGTACCGCTGGAATTTACTAACCAAGTCAGGACGTACTGCACACCTGATGTCTCTGAATGGCCAGCTTGACGAAGCCTGGGCCTGGTTTCTTCAAATTGAAAAACAGGGGCAAAAACTCATCGAAGATGACAAGGAAGCTACACTAGCAGACACGAAACTATACACCAGATTTTTGATCCAATTTTCAGACACATCATTTCGTAATGGAAATAGACAAAAAGCTCGAATTCTGCTTGATGAAGCCACACAACGTTTACAAACGGCATTGAACGCGAACCCTAAGGATCATGAAGCACTAGCGTTGCTCGTGCTTTCAGACTTTAACCGGTGGTTTCAGGGTGACAACATGAGTGCAATTAACGGGACCACTTCTGTCCTGATGCCTGATGAGGTGAGTGGTGAACCGCAAAGCTGCAATGAAATTAGCCTTTACGCCCGTCAGGCGCTGATGTCCGGAGATCTGGATAGTGCGAGGAAGTACACGTCATTATTGCAGTCCAAGGGCTATGCTGATCCTGAGTTCATGCAGCTATGTGAAGAATATGAGATCTGCGATCTATAAACGAATCGTCAGTCCGTCTACTCAACCAATAGCTGCAACATGATCCGTTTGTAAACCCGTGACAGGGCTTCGAGATCTTCTACCGGGGTATTTTCATCAATTTTATGGATGCTCTCATTAAGCAGGCCAAATTCGAGCGTCTCAGTTCCCAGTGGTGCGATGAAGCGCCCGTCCGAGGTGCCTCCTCCGGTGTTCAATTCGGCTTGAATGCCAAGCTCGCCGACGATTGCCTCATTCACGGCAACACGTAGTTTTCCAGCCTTGGAACGGAAGGCTTCGCCGGAAACCCGCCAGCTCAAATCGTAACGATCAATACCATGTTGCTTCAACAGTTCCTCGATTATTGACCTGATGGTTTCGTTGGATGAAGCCGGTGAATTGCGAAAATTAAACCAGGCTTCGGCGTGACCGGGTGTGACATTCTCGGCACCGGTACCGGAATGAATATTGGTCACCTGGCAGTGTGTCGGAGGGAAATTCTCATCACCCTGGTCCCATTGCATTTTCGTCAAAGCATCCAAAAAGGTCGCGAGACGATGGATCGGGTTATCCAAATCCTGAGGAAAGGCGCTGTGGCCCTGGATACCATGTACCGTTAAACGGGCATGAGTCGAGCCACGCCGGCCAATGCGCACTGTATCACCCAGTTGTAACCGGCTGCTGGGTTCACCGACGAGGCAATAGGACGGCGCACCGTTGCGTTGCCGGAGAACCTGCGCGACCCGCTTGACTCCATCAACAGCTTCACCTTCCTCGTCACTTGTCAGCAGGATACCGATCTGTCCCCTGTGATCAGGGTATTCGCGAACCAGTTCTTCGGCCGCAGTGACCATGGCGGCCACCGCACCCTTCATATCGGAAGCACCCCGGCCGTATAGAACATTATTCCTGATTTCGGCTTTAAAAGGTTGTGAGGTCCAGTCATCCAAAGGCCCGGGTGGAACCACGTCGGTATGGCCAAGAAACCATAGCGATGGTTCATCCGGCCCATCGGCATGGCCGTGGGTAAACAGTACATTGCTTACATTGCCGAACGGCAGCCATTCAACATCAAAACCCAGCGGTAACAACCTTTCGGCCAATAAAGACTGGCAACCCGCATCATCGGGGGTCACCGAAGCCAGTTCAATCAAGGCCCGGGTTAAGTCCAGTGTTTTACCCATGATCTATACTCCGCCAAGTCCTCTTGATTCGAGTTCCGCCGGGCTAAAGCCGATGGCAACAAGCTTATCGGTGACAAACACCGGTCGTTTTATCAACGTTGGATGTTCCAACAACAAATCAAGCAACGCATCACCTTCAGACTGGCGTTGTGCTTCACTCAATTGCCGCCAGGTCGTGCTGCGACGGTTGACCAGTTTGCCGGCAAATTCCGAGTCCAGCCAACCTTGCAATAATTCAGCCTGCAAACCATCGGTTCTGAAATCATGAAATCGGTGTTCAATATCCTGCTGATCAAGCCACTTAAGCGCCTTGCGGACGGTGTCGCACTGTTTGATTCCGTAGACAGTTAACATTTCAGGATTCCACACTCGCTCTCAGCAGTTCATTGACACTGGTCTTCAAGCGCGTTTGTTCATCCACCTGCTTGACGATGATAGCCGCATACAGGGAATAACTGCCGTCTTTGGCGGGTAAGTTACCGGGAACGACCACCGAGCCAGGCGGTACCCGTCCGTACATGATCTCACCACTTTCACGATCATAGATCCGCGTACTCTTGCCAATATAAACACCCATCGAAAGCACACTGCCCTTACCAATGATCACGCCTTCAACCACTTCCGAACGGGCGCCGATAAAACACTCATCCTCGATGATGGTCGGTGTTGCCTGCAGCGGTTCAAGCACACCGCCGATACCGACTCCGCCCGACAGGTGCACATGCTCACCAATTTGTGCACAGGAACCCACCGTTGCCCAGGTATCAACCATGGAGCGCTCACCGACGTGTGCGCCGATATTGACATATGACGGCATCAGCACGGCATCGTGTCCGATAAAGGCACCACGCCGCACCGTGGCAGGTGGAACGATGCGGGCGCCGCAGGTGCTGATATCATCAGCAGCACCCTGTGCCCAGCGCAACGGCACCTTGTCAAAATAACGCGATGCAGAGCCGTCAATCACCTGGTTGTGACGAACCCGGAAATACAAGAGCACCGCTTTTTTCAGCCATTCGTTGACTTGCCACTCGCCATTGACGGGTTCCGCCACCCGCAAAGTGCCCTGTTCCAGGCCGGAGATAGACGCTTCAATGGCGGCGAGGAGTTCTGTCCCAGCGCTTTCCGGGCTAATGGTTTTACGTTCTTCAAATGCTGCTTCGATTATTTTGCGTTGGTCATTCATTGGGTTCTCAAGGTTCATTGGCAGGTTACTTTTGTCCCAGGGTATCGGTCAGGGTTTTTAGCAAAAGCGCCCGGGTATCCCGGCTCAATGGTTCGTTTTGCTTGTCGCTGAGTATAAAAGCATCTTCCACACGATCGCCCATCGTGGTGATTTTCGAGTCATGAATACGGATACCACAGGCGATAAAGGCAGCGGAGATGTCGGATAACAGCCCCGGCCGGTCAGAACATATCAGGTCCAACAGGGTTTTTTCACCGCCATGTGCGGCGGAGAAGTGAATCTCCGGTGCCGTTTTGAATGGACGCAATCGACGCGGCAGTCTGCGGGTCACCGATTTGGGTGTCTTCCGGGCAGGCAGAACCTTGCATAATCTTGCTTTCAGACGCTCAGAATCGATTTTGTTCACACTCTTTCCGTTGCTATCCATCAACTGGAACAGATCATAGCTTTTGCCCGAAGTGGTGGTTCCCACTCTCGCTGAAAGTACATCGAGTCCAATTTCACCGATCACCGTTGTGACGGCAGAAAACAAACCATCATAATCCGGTGCGTGAACCAGCAACTCACTGATGCCCCGCTCCGGCACATCACGTATCGCCACCAGCACGGGACAGTCAGGCGGGGGATTAAGCACTTTTGCTGCGGTCCATTCGAGTTGATCATTGGAATAACTCAGGAAAATATTCTGCGGCATGCTGGTCCACAATGCGTCGACAGCCTCAGGGTCCATCCCCATTGCCAACAGGCGTTCACGCACTTCGGTTTTGGATTGTTGAATATGGTGTTCGCGATCAAAAATGTTCGAACTGCCCTCAGCCAGTGCCCTCGAAGTGATGGTATACAACTCCCACAAAAGGCTGCCCTTCCAGTTGTTCCACAATTTGGGGCTGGTGGCAGCAATGTCAGCTACCGTAACAAGGTACAGATAATCGAGCCTGGTCTGGGTGCCGACAGTTTCACAAAAAATCCTTAGTGTTTCAGGATCAGTTATATCCCGCCGCTGTGCGGTCTGTGACATCACCAAGTGGTTCTCAACAAGCCAGGCCACACGTTCCGCATGCTGCTCACTCATGTGTAAATTCTTACAAAAGGCCAGTGCATCCTGCGCACCAAGTATTGAATGATCACCATCCCTGCCCTTGGCTATATCGTGGAACAGGGCTGCCAGGTACAGGACTTCAGGGTGATCGATCTGCTGGAAAATATCTTTCGTGCGGGGAAAATCCGTACGGTATTTTCCGTAGGCAAACCTGCGCAGGTTTCTGACCACGAACAAAATATGCTGGTCTACCGTATAAGCATGAAACAGGTCAAACTGCATACGGCCTACAATTGTCCCAAATTCAGGGATAAATGCTGCCAGCACGCCATAACGGTTCATACGTTGCAGTTGTGTATACACGCCACTGGGCTGGCAAAACAGTTCAAAGAAATATTGTCTGGCCTGTGGATCCGCACGGAAAGATTGATCCACCAGGTACAGGTTATCGCGAATCAGGCGGATTGTTGAGGCCCGCACACCTCTTAAACGTTCATGTTTAGCCAACAGCACAAACAGTTCCATCAGAGCCACCGGTCGGCGTTGAAACACATTATCACTGGAGGCTTCAAGAAAACCCTGGGTCATTCTGAAATCTTCACCCAGGTCTTCTGAAGGCAGATTATCCTGGGGCAGCAACTCTTCACTGAATAGTTGCAGCAGCATTTCATTGAGCCGCTCATTTTGCATAACCGTGCGGTAATAGCGCTGCATAAACCGCTCGACACCCGCATTGGACTGCTGCTCAGGTTCGGGTTGGTAAAAGTGCTCGGCGATTTGCCGTTGAAACTCGAACAACAGACGGTCTTCCGACCGTCCGGCAAGCACATGAAGCGCAAAACGAATTTCCCAGAGGAATGTTCTGCCGTCTTTCAAATCCTGCAGTTCCGACTCGGTCAGAAAACCACGCTCAACGAGGGTATGCAAAGACTGGGTATTGAAATGCCTTTTGGCAACCCAGCCGATCATCTGGATGTCACGCAAACCACCCGGACCTTCCTTGATATTGGGCTCCAGGTTGTACCCCGTGTCGTGGTATTGCTGGTGACGCTGGACCTGCTCTTCGAACTTGGCATCAAAGAATTCTGCTGCAGACCAGACCTGGTCAGCTGCGGTTGCGTCCAGCATCGCCAGCATCATCTCTTTACTGCCGCTGAGCAAGCGGCTTTCCATCAGGCTGGTGGCCGTGGCTATTTCCTTTTTCGCCTCGGACACGCAGGCTTCAACCGTGCGAACGCTGTGACCAAGGTAAAACCCGGCATCCCAAAGCAGTGTGACAAACGCTTCGATAGCAAGACGAAGTTCGTCTGCGGGTGGTGACTCGGCTAACAGGATCAACAGATCAATATCGGAATGGGGATGGAGTTCACCACGGCCAAAACCACCAACGGCAACCAGGGAAACACTCTCACCGGCCGGGATCAGCTTGTGCCAGGCAAACAGTATCAACTGGTCGGCCACCCAGGCGCGCGCCTTGACCAATTGATTTACATCTTCAAACGAGTGGAATTTTTGCTCCAGGCACTCATCCGCCTCTACCAGGGCATGCTTGAGTATCCGGATGAGTTGACCGGTAGTCTGCTCACCTGATTGTTGGTTCAGAAAGTCCGGATCCAGACATCCTTCGGCAGCGGCAGGTTTCGGAACAGGGCCTCGTAAACGAATCTTCATTTGCTTATCCGGCGTACGCCGCAAGATTGGAACTCAAAGTTCGTCACCCGGTAACCGGGTTAGCACATCGTATCCGTCTTCCGTTACCGCCAGTGTGTGCTCCCATTGTGCGGACAGACTGCGATCCCTGGTATGCACGGTCCAGCCATCCGCCAGCAGGCGGGTGTCCTTTTTACCTAAATTGATCATGGGTTCGATGGTAAACACCATACCCGGAACCAGTAACTCACCCACACCCGAACGGCCGTAATGCAAAACCTGTGGGTCTTCATGGAACACCCTGCCGATACCATGACCACAGTAGTCACGTACAACGGAGCAGCCCTGCCCCTCTGCATAACGCTGGATTGCATGGCCGACATCCCCCAGGCGTAAGCCCGGTTTGACCATCTCGATACCTGTGACCATCGCCTTGTGCGCGATCTCACATAATTTCCGTGCCCGTACGGTGGGTTCGCCGACCAGGAACATTTTGCTGGTATCCCCGTGCCAGCCATCTTTGATGACCGTGATATCAATATTGAGTATGTCGCCACTCTTGAGCTTCTTCTTGCCCGGAATACCGTGACAAACGACCTGGTTCAGAGAAGTACAGATTGATTTCGGATAACCCCGGTAGTTTAGAGGTGCGGGAATGGCCTTCTGTTCTTCGGTGATATAGGCGTGACAGATATCGTCTAACTCACCGGTGGTTATGCCAACACGCACATGCTCACGGATCATCCTCAGAACATCACCCGCCAAATGCCCTGCGACCCGCATGGCTTCAATCTCTTCCGGTGTTTTTAGAACTATTCCCATATATTTATTTCCATGACATCCCGATTGTGATCACGGGTTCTTCCCGGTGACCGGTCGAACATTGTACCCGCTGGAACGCAATTTGTATTAGTCACTCTGAAAGTAATCGAGTTTGCGATTATAGGGAACCCCTGAAAATTCTCCATGACTAATGAATAGCCAGGGGGGATAATTCGCTACCGAAAATTATAATCGCGCCTTGTTTAGAGGTTAGAGGGAGATTTAGCGGTATGGGAAAGTTTTTCAAATTTATGCTTCCGCTGATTTTGATCATCGGTTCCATAGTCGTGGTTATCGCCCTGGTCGCCTTTCAAAAATCACAAACTGCTGAACGTAAAACCGATACCGAGAAAGCGGTGCTGGTCGACACCATTGTTGCCGAGGTTGTTTCACTCAATTTCTCAGTCAACTCGCAGGGTACCGTCAGGCCACGCACAGAAACCACCCTGGTCTCTGAAGTTTCGGGCAAGATCGTGTCTGTTGCCCCGGAGTTTGTTGCCGGTGGTTTTTTTCGCAAGGGTGAGGTACTACTGCAGATCGACCCCAGTGATTACCAAACAGGTCTAAAACGGGCCGAGGCCGCCCTTGCTTCAAGAAAAGCCAAACTGGCAGACGAGACTGCGCGCTCCGAACAGGCCTTGAAAGACTGGAAAAATTTGGGCAGGCAGGGTCAGCCTACTGATCTCGGCTTGCGGAAACCTCAAATGGCAGACGCGAGGGCCAATGTCAGTGCGGCCGAAGCCGATGTGCAAAAGGCACGCAGAGATCTTGAACGCACCATGATCACCGTCCCCTATGATGGCCTGGTCAGACAAAAAGCAGTGGATATCGGTCAGTACGTAACACCCGGCACGCGACTCGGTGTCAGCTTTGCAATTGATACAGCCGAAGTACGTTTGCCACTGACCAACAACGATCTGAACTACCTGGATTTACCATCCGAAACCGAGGTCAAAAAGCAGGACAAATCTTTCCCGCCGGTTACCCTGAGCGTGGAAAATGGCGGTGGCACCCGCCAATGGCAGGCCCGGATCATCCGCACCGAAGGTGTAGTCGATGAAATCAGCAGGGTCATTTACGCGGTTGCCCAGGTGGTTGACCCTTACGGAGTGCTGGGCCAGAGTCATCAGCAGGAACTCAAAATCGGCACCTTTGTCAACGCCGAGATCCAGGGCTTGCCTGCCGAAAACGTCGTGGTCTTGCCACGTTATGTATTACGCGCTGACCATACCATTTTGATTGCAAACCAGGACAATGAACTCGAAATTTTGCCGGTAAATGTATTACGTGCCGAGCCCAAGAAAGTCTATCTCAGCCAAGGCATTGAGGGTGGGACAAAAGTGGTGATCACCACGCTGGATGCACCGGTACCAGGTACCAAACTCGCCATACGTGGGCTTGAAGATGCCACCGTGACGGAGCCCGCCGGGGAGAACGAACAGTGAATCAGAAGCAGGGCTGGTACTACGCCATTATCGAATGGTTCGCCAGGAATGCCGTGGCTGCCAACCTGTTAATGCTGATCCTGCTGCTTGGTGGCCTCTACACCGTTTTTACCATCAAGAAAGAAAGCCAGCCGCCAATAGAAACCAACTTCATCACCGTCACCATGCCGTTTCTGGGTTCCAGCCCTGAAGATGTGGAAGAAGGCATCCTGATTAAAATTGAAGAGTCCATACAGGACATCGAAGGCATCCAGGAAATCATGTCCACGGGACGCCGTGGCAGTGGTACGGTACAAATCGAGGTCAGGGCCGGTTACGACGTGCCCGAGGTGATGAATGAAATCAAGAACCGCGTCGATGCCATATCAACCTTTCCCGATAACACCGAAAAACCCATCGTTTCACGGACCCGTTTCCAGCAACAGGTCAACCTGGTGTCGGTGTATGGCAATGTCGACGAACGTACCCTTAAAGAATATGCAAAACAGATAAGAAATGAGATCGTCACCCTGCCCGGTATCACCCGGGCGGAGCTTCTCGGCTCACGGCCCTATGAGATCAGCATCGAAGTCAGCGAGTTTACACTCGAGCAATACGGGATGAGCCTGGTTGAAGTGGCCCAGGCCGTACGCCGTGGTTCACTCGATTTGCCCGCCGGTTCCATTCGCTCGGATGCGGGTGATATCCAGGTGCGGACCAAGGGGCAGGCCTACACGGGACTGGACTTCGAAGATATCCTGGTTCGCACCAATGCAGACGGCTCACGTGTGCTGCTTAAAGACGTTGCCACCATCAGGGATGACTTCGAAGAAACCGGGCGTTTTTCTGAGTTTAACGGCAAACCGGCATTTACAATCCAGGTGCTTTCAGTCGGCGACCAGAGCGAGCTGGATATCTCTCAAACGGTCCGTGACTATGTCGCTGAAAAGCAGGCTTCGATACCTTCCGGTGTCAGTCTGGCCGCCTGGGCTGACGTAACCTATTACCTCAAGGGGCGTCTTGACATGATGGTCAAGAACCTGGTCATTGGTGCCCTGCTGGTATTCCTGTCATTGGCATTGTTTCTCCGTCTCAAGCTGGCATTCTGGGTGATTGTAGGTCTGCCGGTGGCGTTTTTGGGTACCTTTTTCCTGATGCCCGTGTTTGGTATTACCGTTAACCTGATCAGCCTGTTCGGTTTTATCCTTGTGCTGGGTATTGTCGTGGATGATGCGATCGTTATCGGTGAAAGCGCGTATACCAGCATGCGTGAGAAAGGCCACTCAATAGACAACATCCTCGAAGGTGTTCACAAGGTGGCCATGCCGGCAACTTTCGGTGTTTTGACCACCATGGCGGCATTTATACCCATTCTTATGATCAGCGGGATCATGGGAAAGTTTTTCGCTTCGATTGGCTGGGTGGTTACCCTGTGCCTGGTATTTTCACTGATTGAATCCAAGCTGATCCTGCCGGCCCATTTGGCACATATGAAAATCAAGCATTACGGTGACGAAACGCATAACCGTTTTGTCCGGTTCCAGCGATTCTTCAGTGAAGGTCTGCATACTTTCGTAGACAATTACTATTCGCCCTTCCTGGCCAAATGCCTGAAACGGCGTTACCTGACGCTTTCAGTATTCATCTCAATGCTGATCCTTTCCATCGGCTTACTGGTTGGCGGGATTTTGCGCTCGGTATTTTTCCCGGACATCACGGCCGACTTCCTGCGGGTTGACCTTCTGATGAACGAGGGAACCCCGGCGGCACGTACCCACGATGCACTCAGACAGGTGCAGGATGGCTTGTGGAAACTGGATGCGGAAGTCAGCAAAGAGCAAGGTGTGGAATCCGGTGCCGTGGTTTCCAGCGTGCTTTCTTTTGCCCAGGGTGAAATCAGGGGACAAATCATCACCGAACTGGCCAAGGACGACAATGCCGTCATATCGGGCACGGACGTTCTGCGCCGCTGGCGGGAAAACGTCGGTGAAATTCCCGGTGCCAAACAACTGGGCTTTTCAGCCGCGACCGGCCCCGGTGGTGGCGCTGCCATATCTATCCAGTTGATTGGAGCCAATGTCGACCAGGTCGGTCGTGCATCCCAGGAATTGACACGCAGAATGAGTGCATATGAGGGCCTGTACGACATCCGCAACACGTATGAACGCGGCAGGCCTGAAATCAAGCTGAACGTAAAACCGGAAGCCGAGGCACTGGGGATTACATTGGCAGAACTGGCCAGCCAGGTCAGGGCCGGATTTTATGGTACCGAGGTTCAGCGTATTCAGCGTGGTCAGGATGAAGTGAAGGTCATGGTGCGCTTTCCGCGGGATGAACGCGACTCGGTCGGTTACCTGGATAATATGAAAATCCTAACACCGGGCGGTGGACGTGTACCTTTCCACTCGGTTGCCGAGGTTGAATTGACCGAGAGCCCGGCGTTTATCCGCCGTTTTGACCGCGAACGTGCAATCCGGGTCTCGGCCGAGGTAGACAAGGAAAAGTACGAACCCAAGAAAATTCAGGATGACATCATGAACAAGGAACTGCCGCAGGTATTGGCGCATTTCCCCGGTGTCCGCTCAAAACTCAGTGGTGCAAGCCAGCAACAGGTTGAAATCCAGCAGGACCTGGTCAGAGGCGGGCTACTCGCGATATTCCTGATATACGCACTGATGGCGATTCCACTTAAATCCTATGCCCAGCCACTGATCATTATGTCAGTCATTCCGTTTGGTACCATCGGTGCGCTTGTCGGTCACCTGATTCTTGGAATACCGGTAAGTATGACAAGCTATTTTGGCATCATTGCTTTGTCGGGGGTGGTGGTGAATGACAGCCTGATCCTGGTTGATTTCGTCAACCGTGGACGCGATGCCGGTATACCTCTTAACGAGGCGGTAAAACAGGCCGCCAGGTCACGTTTCCGTGCCATCTTGCTGACCTCATTAACGACTTTCCTTGGATTGGCACCGATTGCGATCTTCGAAACCAGTTTGCAGGCGCAGTTGGTGGTCCCAATGGCGGCCTCACTGGCGTTCGGCATCCTGTTTGCGACAGTGATCACTTTATTCCTGATTCCGACCCTTTACCTGATACTCGATGATTTCAAATCGTGGTGGAAGGAAGCCTGGACACATGCGACCCCACGATGGTTCAAACGCGTGGAACCGGCCACAGAGTCCGCACAAGGGACGATGCCGCGGTCAGAAGAAATCTAGGACGATCAGCTGGCACAGAGTATAAAAAACCTGTTGACCCTGGCCCGTGTGAAACTGGCCGATAGTCCCTCCGCGCGTTTTGACGCGGAGATACTGATGGCGCATGTATTGGAGTCAACCCGTTCTTTTCTCTACGCCAACCCGGAACTGGAATTACCTGACCCCCGCTCGGAGGCTTTTAAAAAGCTGGTGAAGCAACGCGCTCTGGGGCAACCCGTTGCCTACCTGACCGAATCAAGCGAGTTCTGGTCGTTACCACTGAAAGTTAACCCCAGTGTTCTGATTCCGCGACCGGACACCGAGCGACTGGTTGAGGCCGCACTTTCCAAAATCCCGGTGGAGGCCGACTGGCGAATTGCAGATCTTGGTACCGGTAGTGGTGCCATTGCGCTGGCGATCGCTTCAGAGCGAAGAAAGTGCGAAATCCATGCCACCGATATCAGTTCTGCGGCCATCGAAGTCGCTCGCCACAATGCCAGGCAATTGGATCTTGGTCATATCCAGTTTCACTGCGGATCATGGAGCACACCACTCCGGGGCAAGTTTCACCTGGTTCTCAGTAATCCGCCTTATATCGACGGGAATGATCAGCATTTAGAGAAAGGCGACCTGCGTTTCGAACCACGCGATGCATTAACACCCGGACAGGATGGATTGAGCGCGATAAGACAAATCAGCCACCTGGCCAGGGCCATACTGGTCGATGGCGGTTGGCTGATGGTTGAACACGGCTGGGAGCAGGGTCCTGCAAGCCGTCAGATTCTGCATGATGCCGGATTTACCGCTATTGAAACGCATCAGGACCTGCAAGACCATGACCGCGTCACGGTGGGTGAAAACTCGTAGGGTGCGTTACTTGTAACGCACCGGTTGTACACTTGGCTATATACATACCGTGTTACGCATCTTACGGCTTATGATCGGTACTAAAAAAACGGTGCGTTACAAGTAACGCACCCTTGCTTATTCGGAATAACACCTTGGGTTTCAGTGCTGCATCGGGCTCAGGTGAACCTGCATGTCCTTAGCCACGGCAATAAAGTGATTTGGCGGTATGACGTTCCATTCATTTTCGTTTTCAGTCAGTTTTTCTGAAACGATAAGCACGGTTTCAACTTTCGAACCATCTCCGTTCATATGGCAAACACCATCCTCACATTGGAAACCGGTGCCTTGTGAATAATAGAGTGTGCGGGTTTCCTTATATGGATTCGAACTGTAGCGCGTGCCGAATATCCTCTGGCCATTGGTCACCATCAAGTTGAAATTCGAAACCTCATCACCCGTTCCGGCGTCCACTTTTAACTGCTGGACCACATCAAATGTCTTCTGAAAACACTGCTGGATCTGGCTTTCTGTCAATCGGGGTCCGGAACCCCGCATTTCCCTGATATGCTGCATCAACAAGGCAAACACATGTTCCGAGTCCGTTTGCCCTTTAATCCAATTGAAAACATCATCGTCAAGCAAGGCAAGCAATCTTCGCCTGATACGTGGAAATTGCGGGATACCACCATTGTGCATCATCAGAAACCGCCCAAAACTGAACGGATGCGTGTTGTCCTCGGTGACCGCCCCTTCGGTTGCCGCCCGGATATGAGCGAAAAGACAGTTCGTGCGGATCAACGGCGCATTGTAATGAAGGTTTCTATTACTCCAGGCCGGTGTGATTGCACGAAAAAGCCCCGGTCGTTCACTAATGGAATGAACGTACCAACCGACCCCAAAACCGTCTCCATTGAGTATTTCAGGCATTTCGCCAGCGCTATAGCTTTGGTGTACCAGCGAATTGGCAGGCTTCAACAGCAACTCATCCGCCATGATGGGTTTACCCAGGTATGCAATAAAACGACACATGACAAGCAAGCCTCCTTATTCCCAATTACCCGAGTTTTACCCCGTTTGAAACTTAAGGTCAATTTTACCAGCACCACCGCATGGTGCGTAACTCGATACGCACCATTAGCATTCAATTTTGGAAATACGCGTGGGTAACGTAGGGTGCGTTACTTGTAACGCACCCTACGACTTCGTTTGGGTAGCCAGATGAATATCCGGTGGTCGGTATCAGCTGGTTTTAGCTGGTAAAGTGCTTTTTAGCGCTCGAAAAAGCCTCTTTCATGGCACTCATTGACAGGTCCAGACCTGATTTGATGTCCGCCCATGAATGTTCCGAAGCCTCTTCCAGTTGCGCCCACTTATCCTTTGCCTGGTCCATCTCATTTTCGAGTTGATCAATGTAGGGCCGAATCTTGTCTTCGGCATCCTTGCTTCCCAACTCCAGTTGAACCCTGGCTTCGTCGATTTTGGTTTGCCAACCGGCCAGTTCCGCTTCCAGTTTGGATTTCAATTCATCCAGTTTTGTTGATTCATTCATGTCTGTTTCCTTAAGCGTGAGTGATGAAATGCAATATTCTCGGTGCACTATTTCAATAGTATAGACGTTGTCATGTCGGTTTTGGCAATCCCTCCGGTGATGGTGAACCAACGAGCTGAATTGCGGCTTAAAAGCTCAAAGCACTGGTCCAAGCATACCCAAAAGGTTGTTCCAGAACCGGCGGTGAATGGGCCAGGCTTCAATATCCGCCAGGCGAACCGGGTTGGACGATTCCAGGTACTGTTCCTGCCGCCCTCGCACCGTCGCACTGAGTTCCGCATCGCAAAACAGGATGTTATTTTCATAATTCAGATCAAAGCTGCGCCGGTCCATGTTGGCCGATCCGATCAGGGTGATGTTGTCATCAACGGTCATGGATTTGGTGTGTAACAGGCCCCCGACGTACTCGTGAATATTGACACCTGCTTTTACCAGTTCCAGGTAGTAACTGTGACTCGCTGCTGCGACCTGCCAGGCATCGTTGCGGGCCGGGAAAATAATGGTCGTTTCAACTCCACGGCGTGCTGCTGCACATAATGCCCCCTGCATTGACTCGTTCGGCACATAGTACGGCGTCGTAATCAGGAGTCTCCTCCTGGCGGAGTGCATCAGGGTTTCAAAAGTCTCGGGCATGGCCGAGTTACGTATGGTTGGTCCGGTGGCAATCACCTGGGCAGGAAACCCTTTTCCACCAGAAACAATCGGCGCTTCCAGCATCGAACGAATATCCTCGTCGACATCAGCCATCCAGTCACCGATAAATATGTACTGGTTCTGGCGTGCAATGGGGCCTTCAAATCGAACCAGGATATCCACCCAGGGTGCAAATTTCGGTTTCACCCGGAACTCAGGGTCTGCGCAATTCTGGCTGCCGCAATAGGTGATCCGGTCATCGATGACCACGATCTTACGGTGGTTACGCAGGTCTATCCGGCCGTGGAAGGCACGAAGCAAAAGGTTCCCGATGGGCAATGCGGCGGCGACCTGCACACCGGCTTCCCGCATTTCCTTCCAGTGCCCGGAGCGAATCATGGCGCGCGACCCCAGCCCATCGGCCATGGCCCTGCAAGCAACACCCCGCCCCGCCGCACGCTTGAGCGCCTCGACCACTTTAAGACCGTTGTTATCCGCGAGCCAGATGTAAAAAATCAGGTGAATATGGTCAGTCGCCGCATCCATGTCGGCCACCATCGAATCGATTCCCGAGTTGGAGTCCGTCATCAATTCTGCCGTGTTACCACCTACCGGCCGAAAGCCATTGACCGACTCTCCGAGCCGGAACAAGGGTGCGTATCTTGCAGGAATTGATGGCTGGTGCCGTGGATCATCATCAAATGAAGGTGGCACATCCGGAGGCAGACTGGCCAGTACTTCACGGGTACGGGCAACACGCTTACGTCCGATACTTGTCTCCCCCAAAAGCAGGTAGATCAGCATTCCCAGTCCCGGCAACGCCGCGATCACTGCTACCCACGCGACCCGGGATGCCGGTTCGCGGTGGGGCCGCAACACGGCCCGTGCCATCACCGCCAGCCAGACCACTAACGGTACGAGCACCAACGTGGCATAAACCAGTATTTCCCAAATCGTGAGCATAATCCGGATTATAGTTCAGCCGGATCGACTGTGCGGAAAGGTTTTCAGTATATTCCTGGAGCTTGCGAAGCGGATATCAAAATATATAACGCATGGCAAACTGCAGTTGGGTGGCCGAGCCACTGCTTCCGTCTTTGTTAGTACGCTTACCCCAAAGATACTCAAACCCACCCTGTATGTTTTGTGTTGGGTTGTACATCAGGTTCACCGAGGCACGCAGGGTTCTATCGTAAGCTTCATCTTCCTGAAAATCATAATTGCTGATATCTACCCAGCTGAATGTAAAGCTGGAGCGCAAAACCCCCGGCCATGTCTTCAGGAATCTCCACTTCATAGGCCAACGGTGCATATAGGACGCGTATCCAGAGAACACCGGCAATGCACGCAACTTTCCAGCAGGATCAAACACCGCATCCCCGCCACCAACAGAGCTCAGGTCATTGATGTAATGCCCGATGCCTTCACCGTATGTCAACTGCCAGAGGACATAATCATTTTCACCCCAGCCGGTCAAAGGCTGACGTCCACTGGTAGTAATACCCCAACCCGTGGTGCTTTTCACTGGTGCAAACTCGTCATTTGTATCCTCGATTGCCTTCAAGTCTCTGAGAACGAGACCCACGCGATAATTCCAGCCACCCAGCGGGCCCAGCGGCATGCGATTCAAACTTGCAACAAGATCGAAGTTTCCTCTTTGACCCTGTCCGTCATTAATGTCAGTTGCCGGATCTTCGAGTGCCAATTTCAAATTTAAATCTTTACCAAACTTTGGAAACCAGCGGACCTGGGAGTGACGAAGCAGGACCTGGCCGTTGATCCCCTCCACATCCACTTCTTCGGGTAGGGAATTAATGTCCATAAACGTGGTCCAGGTTTTTCCGGCCAGTATGGTGTGGTACTGACCAAAAGCATGACGCAAACGAAAATCTTCGCCGCTACCCTGGAAGTCACCTTCGACGAATGCTCGAATTTCACCCGTTTTGCTTTGTTCCCGATATTCCATGTTGATCCGGGTTTGTTGAGCAGAAACCTGTGTTCCCTCGACTGCGCCGTCTGTGCTTTGGCCATCCGGTGGAATACTGCCGACAATGAAACGGTCGGGAATCAGCATTGGATCAAAACTGTGAACCACTGACAGGTTCACATAGCCCCCGATTTTCATTGCTGCCGTTGTACCGGGCAGGTACCAGGCACCGGGGAAATTCTTATCGTAAATCGTGTTGGACGGATCATAGAAAGTCTTTTTGGCAATCGCGTCCTGGTCCTGTTCTCTTTCCTCTTCTGTTTGCGGGCCGGTTCCCTGTTTTGTCGCCAGTGCCAGCACAGCTTTCTGCTGTCCGCTCTGGTCTTCGGTTGGAATGGTGGTATCAGACTCTGCTTTTTGAACCAGCGCGTCGGTAGTTTCCGTCTCCGGGTAAACCACGTCGGGTACTTTTGCCGTTGTCTTCTCGGTCTGGTTACTACCCTGGAGCTGTTTGATCAACAGACGCTGGGCCGCCAGTTCCTGGCGTTGTTCATCCAGTTGCTTCTGTTGCTGCTCCAGCAGGTCCTGCATCTTTTGCACGGTTGCCTGCAGATCCGAATCCTGGGCAACCACTGGCTGCCAGATGAACAACAGGCAAAAAACCAGGGTGTAAGTGACTTTTTTAAAGATCATCTGATTAAACCCCGAATAATCCTGCACGCTGTTAAGACCGGTACATTGGTCTTTGATAATATCATTCATTAAGTGAGGAATTCTATGGACAGTGCCTAATATGGCGGGTTGGGTTTCGTAGGGTGGGTAATTTATTACCCACGCGTTTCTCCGGCTGAATCCCAACGGTGCGTTACAGGTAACGCACCCTACGGATCTTCTTTTATCAGGCGCAGATGGCTGTCGTCTTCGGGGGTATCTTCGATGGCTTTTTCCACCAGTCCGGCTTCCAGTTGCTTGGCGTGACGGGCACCCAGCTTGCTGAGTTTGTCGGTCTGACCGACCAGGTTACCGGCACCGGTTGTCAACTGGTTGTAGGCGTCATCGTATGACTTTCTTGCCTGGTCCAACCGCATTCCAACGATCTTCAGGTTCTCGGTAAACCCGACAAACTTGTCGTAAAGCAAGCCGGCTCTACGGGCGATATCCTGGGCATTGGTGTTTTGTTTGTGGACCTGCCAAACGGAGGCAACCGTACGCACCGTTGCCAGGAAGTTGGCCGGTGACAGCAGGGCTACACGTTGTTGTAATGCGTACTCAGGCAAACCCGGGTCACGCTGCAGCGCGACGATCAATGCCGATTCGATCGGTACAAACATGAGCACAAAATCCAGCGCGTTCAGTTCTTCCACATCAGGGTAGTTCTTCTTGCCCAGACCCGCTATGTGGGCCTTGATTGAGCCCACGTGCTCGGCCAACAAGGCATCACGCCGTGCCTCATCTTCTTCTGACTGATAGCGTGTCCAGGCGGTAAGTGAAACCTTTGAATCGAGGATGATGCAGCGGTTTTCAGGTAGTTTCAGCACGAAATCCGGTTGTAAGCGTTCACCGTTATTACCCACCGTTGAGTATTGGGTGTAGTAGTGTTCACCCTTGACGAGACCGGCCAGTTCCATCAGACGTTCGAGTTGCTGCTCGCCCCAGTTACCCTGGGCTTTGACATCGGAGGTCAGGGCCTTGGTCAGGTTTTTTGCCTCCTTGTGAAGACGCTCGTTCAGACCTTCCATCTGCTTGAGTTTTTCCTGCAAGGCCGCGTGCTGACGGATATCCTCACGGCTGTTCTTATCCACCGTTGAACGGAAAGTCTCAAGATCTTTGCTCAGCGGTTTTAACAGGCCGCTTAGCTGTTTTTCGCTCAATTGTGTGAACTGGCTGGAACGCTCATCGAAAACCTTGCCGGCAAGTCGTTCAAAAGATTCCGTCAGTCGCTTTTCTGCCTCTTCAAGTGACGCCTTTTCGGCTCTGTAGTGCTGTTGCTGTTCATCAAGCCGTGTTTCTGTGATGGCCAGTGTGCGCTGGATTTCGGATAATTCGGCTTCGCGGACTTTTAAACCGTCCTCGAGCGCCTCGTTGATTGGTATCAACCGCTCAGCCTCTTCTTCCGCCCCTTTTCGCCTGGCGATTTTCGCCGCGCTTATCGCTGCCACCAGGGCAACGATCAAGCCGACCAGCAAGCCGATGACCACGCTATTGATATCCAGTTGTGTCAGCCATTCATTCATAATTATTCACATGTGTTTCCGTTAGACCCTGTTTGCCTTCTTCCTGCTTCGCTGTTCTTTTTACTGCCTGCCACAGGTTTTCCATTTCTTCGAGCCCCATTGTCTCGAGGACATCGTGACCGCCTGCGGTGTTCTCCATCTCCCTGAACCGCTGTTCAAACTTGGCGTTACTGCGCCGCAGTGCAGTACCCGGATCCAAATCCAGTTTGCGCGCCAGGTTGGTGGCAACAAAAAGCAGATCGCCGAGCTCGTCTTCCATGGCATCGCGGTCACCGGAAGCGATGGCCGTTCGCATTTCCAGCAGTTCCTCGTCGAATTTGTCCATCACGGGCTCTACCGAGGGCCAGTCAAAACCTGCTTTGCGGGCACGCTTTTGTAATTTGACCGAACGCTGCAGCTCGGCCATACCGGCAGGAATGCCATCCATCAGGCTGTGTTCACCTTTCTGTTTTCTTTCCTCCGCTTTATAGTCTTCCCAAACTTTTGTCTGATGCTCCGCATCGGTGATTTCAACGTCTGCAAAGACATGTGGATGACGGCGCTGCATCTTGTCACAGATGGATCGATGCACATCGTCAAAATCAAAACTGCCCTGCTCACCGGCCATTTGCGCATGAAAGACCACCTGGAATAAGAGGTCACCCAGTTCGTCCTTCAAATCTGCCATGTTGTCCCGCGCGATGGCATCGGCCACCTCGTAGGCTTCCTCGATGGTATACGGTGCGATGGTGGAAAAATCCTGTTTGATATCCCAGGGGCAACCATTTTCCGGATCACGCAGGCGTTGCATGATTTCGAGCAGTTGTAACATGAAATCTCCTTTTTAACGCGTCTTGAGTGAAACGTTCAGACAAGCCCCGCCCAGTTCACTTTGATTGATCGTTATCTCACCATGGTAGGCGCTAACAATTTCCAGCACGATGGCCAGGCCCAGGCCATGGCCCTCAACGCGCTCATCACCCCGCACGCCCCGCTGTAATAATTCTTCCCGCTCATCACCCGCGATGCCCGGACCATTATCATCAACCTGCAAACGGATACCGACACGGGAGTCTTTCGAATCCAACTTCTGTGCAGATATTCTCACCTGCCCGTCACCATACTTACAGGCATTGTCGAGCAGATTACCCGCTAACTCCAGAAAATCACGTTGTTCGCCGTAAAAAGCCAGGTCAGGCTCAATCATGACATCGATGTTTATCAATTTCTGAGAATAGACCCGTTTCAAAGACGAAACCAGCCGCTCAAGCTGGGTTTTTACATCTACTGCGGCAGCATTTGAGCGACGCGCGGACGTGGCGGCGCGTTGTAAGCGGGTGGCAATCAGGTGCTGCATATCCGCAACCGCATTTTCCATCGCAACAGTTTTAGGAGTGCCGTCTGACGGCAAACTGGAGCGAATGACTGACAGCGGTGTTTTAATACTATGCGCCAGTGAATCGAGCGCGTTGCGGTAACGGCTCTGGTTGGCCTGTTCGGTATCCAGAAGATGATTGAGATTACGCTGCAGGGGCTCCAGTTCTTTGGGAAAACTCCCTTCCAGTCGTTCCAGCCTGCCGGATTCAATACCTGAAATATCTTCGGAGATTCGTCGCAGCGGACGCAAACCGAGCGCCAGCAATATGACCTGCGCCAACACCAGGATCAAGCCTACCAAAGCCAGGCTTTGCCACAAGCCGCTACGGAATGCGTGAAACTCCGGTTGCAGTTCCTGCGGGTCTACAAAAATGGTAACGGTAACCGGCAGCATCTGTCCCTGTGGTAACTCCCAACTGACGCCGTACCGAAAAGTGTAGTAGTTACCGGTCTCATCAGAGGCCGTCGTAAATTCCGTTTTTCCTGTCTGGATTTGAACCGGTTCGGGCAAATTGATGCCCAGGGATGATGCCGAAGTCCAGCGGTCCCTGTCACCACTCAGACTGGCATAAATCCCGGAACCCGGTTGATTCAGACGCGGGTCACCGGGTTCTTCAGCAAACACCAGAACACCGTCATCGTTCACCTCTGTCGCAGCAAGCACCAGGTAGACGAAAGATTCCATCCGTGCCTTCAAGCCCGCCTCACTGCTCCTGTGAAAAGCAGCATCCAGGGCCAGACCGACCAGACCCAGGGAAATGGTCAGCAATAAAACCGCCAGTACCACCAGGCGGAACCGCAAGGAAAAAGGTTTCTTCTGGTCGGCGTTAATGCTCACAGCGACGGTTTGCAATTTGCCATTAATCAGGCCGGACCAGACGGCTTGTTCAGGCGGTAACCCCTGCCTCTCAACGTCTCTATCGGGTTCATGAGACCCCCGGGGTCAATTTTTCTGCGCAAACGTCCGACAAAAACTTCGATAACATTGCTATCGCGGTCAGCGTCTTCCTCGTAAATATGTTCAGACAACACCGATTTCGTCACAACTTTATCGGGGTGCATCAGCAAGTACTCAAACACCTTGTACTCGTATGTGGTCAGCTCAATCTCGTCTTCGCCTTTGAACACCCGCTGGCTGACCAGGTCAATTTTTAATGGCCCCAGTTCAATCAGGGGCTGCGCATGACCGGCCGAACGCCGTAACAGGGCACCGACGCGTGCTTTGAGCTCTTCCGGATGAAAGGGCTTGGTGAGGTAATCATCGGCACCGGCTTCAAGGCCTTCCACCTTGTCCTGCCAATCGGCACGCGCGGTCAGTATCAAAATGGGAAACTGGCGTTCCTGTTCGCGTAGTTTTCGTATCACATCCAGACCCGGCAAGCCCGGTAAACCCAGGTCGATGATAGCCAGGTCAAGTGGATACTCCTGGCCAAAAAACAGACCCTCGATGCCATCACCGCTGACATCAACTGCATAACCTGCCTCACGCAAAATTTCTGCGAGTGAGGTCTGCAAGCCGCTATCGTCTTCTACCACTAATATGCGCATGATGGCCCTTTGCTATCCTTTTTTCCCTTTTTTCCCTTTTTTCCCCTTTTTCCCTTCTTCCCCTTTCCCCCCTTTTTCTCCTTTTTCCCCTTTATTGCTGTTGTCAGGAATTCTCACGGTTTTAACCACGCCGTCCCTGGTCAGCAACTTGATCTCGTGGACACGGCTATTACTTTTCTCTACCGTTCGGGCCGACAAAACCTTGGCATCGTTTTGCCGCGCAGCCTGTTCGGCGGCCTCGCTCAGGCTGATAGCAAACGCCGAGACCGGCATCAGCAATACCAGCAAAATCAAGTATAGTTTTTGTAGTTTTCTCGGTCTCATGGAGTTCCAGGCGGTTTCCGGCAGAATCCTAAATACATGAATTATTCTAACGTAAGCAGGTGAATATCTGCTGAATAACTTCAGATTCACAACGGCGTTGCTTCGATGCAACGCGATTTACCCGCAGTTTTCTTCATGGTGGCCAGCGCCTGGTTAAGCAAATCAATATTGTTGTCATCCCTGTAGGC